>Ga0265293_10001782_pt1 | contig 45640 bp, 32 predicted proteins | sample Munlanlewell138R_FD_192505 | JGI IMG/M metagenome (GOLD analysis project Ga0265293, IMG submission 192505) | Leachate microbial communities from a municipal landfill in Southern Ontario, Canada - Leachate well 138R | ecosystem: Engineered > Solid waste > Landfill > Unclassified | place: Canada... | reverse complement strand
AAAATCAGAGATGCTGAAGAAGAAAAAGCAAAAGCTATCATTGAAGCTCAGATAAAGGAAAGAAATGAAGTTATTGCTAAATTGTCACATTCTATCAAAAACTTAATACGTTCTGCTGTTATCGACCCTCTATCATATATGCAATCTTTAGGTACATTAAATGAAAAGAACTTATCTGATGCATTAAAAGGAGCAAACCTGATAAGAGAGATTGCCAATGGCATTAACTTGTCTCTTAAGGGCTCATTCGATGACTTTGTTCATGATGCACAAAATAGCTCCAATGACGGTTATATTGTCAAAGATATGTTTTATGACTGCTTTAAGTTTGCAGTGAGTAATATGTTGGACGGGAAATACTTTAATGTCTTTATGCGTGAATATTTTAATGAAAGAGAGAAATATCAAACTGCTTTAAGTGAATGGGACAAAATCTCGCAAACTAATACCTCCGCTGATATTTTGAACTTTATTAAATTAAATATGCTTGATATTGATTTTAACTTCAAATTAGATGAGCAACTTGCTATTGGAAACGAAAAAGGCTCAGCAATCAAGCTATTGATATTGTTCCAAGAAATAATCTTTAATGCCGTTAAATACAGCTCTTTTGTTAACAGAGACAACAGAAACATGTTTATAAGCATCCATGAAGAAGATGACAATATTGTTTTGCTGGTAGAGAATAACCTAAACCCTGAAATACAGGCGAAGTCTTCTGGACTTGGGAGCGTAATCATCGATAACTTTGCAAAACTACTTTCAGGTAAATTAGACATTGATAAAACAAATGACAGATTTAAACTAAAACTAACATTCCCTAATATTTGGAATAGAAAGGGTGAATAATATGAAGATACTCTATGTTGAAGATGAATTAAAAAAGAATGTTAGTGGGATTATTGATTTATTTAAAAAGTATCTGGATAAAGATATTATCCTAAAATTAGAAAATCTTATGACAGACGATTTTGCAAGCAATCAGGATATTAAGGAACTTGTGGAAGAGTCTGGTTTTATTGAGGTTGCGTATAAGTTTCCTGATGCAATTAGACTCGTGAAGAATAACTATTTAACTTACACATTGTTCATCGTGGATTGTAACCTCTCTGAACAGCCCTATAAAGTCGACGAGCTCAGAACTGTAGCAAGTGAATATGATGATGAGAAAAAGGCGAGATATGATCAACGTGAAGGAGAGTATTTAGTAAACATATTAACTTCGAAAAAAGAGATGGTTGAACATATAAAAGATAAGTTTTACTTCCTGTCTGCTTACTCGCCCAGTCCCAATGTTCTTGGGCTGATAGATAATGGCACTCTCACAAAAGCTAATTATATAGAAAAAGGTTGTTTAGAAGATAAAAAAAACTTGATAAATAAAGTCATTAACAGAAATAAAAACTTAGAAATTAAATTAAATAATCAAGCTTATCTTGATATCTTAGACGGAATAGATGTTAGCTTAAGGGGCAACCTGATACAATTGCTTCTTAATAAAGATGATAAAGGGTATATTAGAAATAATATGCAGCTTATAAGATTAATAAGTGAAAAAATATATAATAATATTGCTGACTCATTGGACAATGTACCTGAAGAAATTTTTGCTAATTATAGTAGCAAACAGTTGAGCATCAGAGGTTTTATCAGGTGGGCAAATGATAATAGCGATGTATTAAAAACCAATAATATATTGAAAAACCATATGTATGGTATCCAATCTTTATGCAGTGATGTTATTCATGGTTCAATTGAAGGCTTTCAGCCAACAACTGATACTGTAAATGCCCTAATTTACTCACTGAAAGACATAATCTCATGGTATGCCACTATAAAGTAAATTGGTTCATCGAAACATTTGATTTATCGAATATATTAGCAGGTAATATTTTTTAAAAAAGGAGAAGATTTTATGCATAATTATATGGACACCTTAGAAAAAATTGAATTTGAAAAAAACAGAATGGAGAACGTCTTAAAAAATGAAAAATTGAAATTATCGTCTTTACCTGAATTAGTCAAGAGTTTAGAGAAAGCTTTATCTGAATTAAACATTGACGACAAAAAAGCCATTGAGGAAATTAAGATAGAGTATATAAAAGCATACTTGGCAAAATAACAAGACAACAAAAAAAGGTATTTCCCCTCATTCATTTCATTCAATTGTCTATGCATCCCCCTTTGACTCCTCTTTGCATCCTCCTGCTATCCTGGAGAAACATAGGGTTTATAGGGGGCATCTCAAGGGTTGCAAGAGAGAGCAAAGAGTGATTGAGACGGCAATCAAGTATGTATTACCCAAAAAAGAGAATAAAAACAGTAATTTATTTTGGCATGTTTCATCATCCAGCCAATTTCCTTGTTCAGATAATCATATGTTCAGCATAATATCTTAAAAACAATTTTTCCCCATAATTCTTTATTTGTCTTTTATCCATATCCTATCCACACCTACTACAATTTTCTCTAAATAAATTAAACCCATCACAACACTATTACACATATTATTCGATACTTTATGGACTTATACACAACTTATACACACTATATATCAAGCATATCTAACTATCGTATTATCTAATAATTGCAACTTTTATTATCGTACTAAATTCACCTGTTTTTAATATCAATGTGTATAAGCCTGTGGATATCTTTTTATTGTTGTTTAAGAGCTGTTTGAGAGTAATATAATGCTCACCAGCGTAAATATTATTAAGTGTTTTCTTGGCTAATAAATCACCTGAGATATTGTAAAGAAAGATATCCAAGTTTGCTAATTCCTTATCAGATACCCAATGAATTTCAGCATCATAATCATATTTAATAGGGTTTGGGCTTACGTATGCAGAAAACTTATTATTCGTCTGCTTATTGTATTCAGCAAAGACAGGTTCAGAGATATTCCCCACTTCATCAACTGCCCTAACTACTATCTTGCCATGACTAACAAAGTGGTCAAAAGTAAACGAGAATACTGTTTCTGTTACGTTAGCAAACTCTTTAAAAACCCCATCAACAAAGACCTCAATTTGATAGCTTAAATTGCATGGGTCTATTGGTATTGCCCACTCCAAGTGAAGGCTATTAAAAGTCTGTGCTTTTTTTATTATTCGCGGTGCTAACGGAGCAATAGTATCTTTGCCAAATGAATAGTTTATAAATCGACAAAACCTTGTTTTATTAATCTCTAAGTTATGGTAAAGATTTACATACAGCTCGTAAAATACATCCTCATAAATCGGATACCAAATGCTTGCATAGCCCTCAATCGCTAAGTTTAGAGAGTTTACTTTCACAAAAACCCTGTCAAGTGAATTAATTATCCTATCAGCAAATACCCACAAAGTATCGCCTTCTATTGCAGACTCTTTTAACAGTTGAAAGTACTGCTTGACCTCAATATCAGCTTGCATATCATTAAATGTGATGCATTGTTCTCGTGCATTGGCAAATACTTCGTCCGAAGCTCGAAGCGCATAATAATCAGCAAAGCTTTTAAAGTCTTGAAGAAGAGATTCTAAATTCCTCATATCAGCCAAGAACAGAGCAATGGAATTATAGTAATCACCATATGGGTTTTGTGAGCCTCCATAATCGTGTGACTCTAAATACTTATCAATAATACTATTGTATCTATCTTCTTTATTATCAAATAGATTCCATTGATTGAGTATATCAGTCCAGGGCAAGCCAATAGCAGGCATTTCATTAATAGAAGCCATCGAATAATTACAAAATTCTTTAACTTCGACCAAAGTTTCAAGATTGCCCATCAAACATGCATCGAATAATAGTAAGTCAAATTTCCTTCTCAAGCCTTGAAAGGCTTTTCTCAGTTCACCACGAGCTACGCTGATTGCAGAGCTGTAGCTATTGTCAGGGCAAATATGCTTTGTTTCTCCTCGAAACCATCCTGTTCCATGCGACCAAATAATCATAATCTCATTTTTACCAGAATAATGTGACTGCCCCCATTTCATAAAATCATTTAGGGTATGATAATCACCACTATTTACATTGCCATAATACTTTACACGTGGCGAGACTATATTATCTGTGCTATCTTTGACAATCTTGATAACCTCAGCCCCTTCTTTTTCAGAGCCAGTAAGATGGTCAATAAAAACAATAATCTCCATATTGCTTTGAATGCCTTTTTCGAGCTTATTAATGTCATCCAGAGCGTATTGGTATAAACCATTGTCTGCAGCCATATAGACGAAAAACAGCCAGTCTTTTGCATGAATAACACTAATTGTTAGTACAAATAGCAAAAGAACAAAAATCTTTTTCATCTTTAATTAATTATACCTATAGCATGTTCGGGTATTGTGCAGTAAAGTGTTTGTTTATCAAAGTCTTGCAAGCTTATAGTGCGATAGGTACGACAAGCAATAATATTATTTCCCACCTTTAAAACAAAGTCTATGTAAGAGCCGATGACTTGATAACTTTGAACATATGCGGGGAATGAGTTAATTCCTTTATTTTTAAAAGACAGATAAACACTCTCAGCACGAAAGCAGATGCGCACAGTATCATTAATTGTATATTTGGTACTTGACTTGACAGTAAATAGCAAATCCTCGAGTAAAAGCTTATATATGTATCCATCGTCGGTTTTATCAATCTCTTTTACTCTTGTGTCAAATTGATTTTGAATACCCAAAAAGTCTGCTGCTAATTGGTTTTGAGGGTCTTTCCAAAGCCTCTCCCCTATATCGTATCTAATTAATCTGCCTTTACTCATAATGCCAATATAATCAGCTAAATAAAAGGCTTCTTCTTGGTCATGTGTTACATAAATAGTTGTGATATTGAGCTTTTTTACTATGCTTTTAATGATGCTTCTTAGTCGGTCGCGCAGGCTCTCATCTAAAGCACTCATGGGCTCATCAAATAGGATAATATCAGGTTCAGAAGCTATGGTTCGTGCCAAAGCAATTCTTTGTTTTTCGCCACCCGATAGCTCATATACTTTTCTGTTGGCATAGTTTGGCAATTCAATCAGCTCAAGTAGCTTGTTTACTTTGGCTTTAATATCTTTAGCTCTTTTTATTCTTAAACCAAAAGCAATATTTTCAAACACATTCAAGTGTGGAAACAGAGCAAAATCTTGAAATACCATACCGATTTTTCTTTTGTGGATAGGGACCTCATTGATACATTTTCCATCTATCAAGACTTTACCCTTATCAACGGGAATAATACCACAAATCGCTTGAATTAATGAGGTTTTACCTGAACCACTCGGACCAAGTAAAACTAAAAACTTGCCCTTATCAAGCCTAAAACTAATGTCTTCTATTTTGAAATCACTGAATTTAACAGCGACTTTATCTAATTCTAAATGCGTCATTTACTTTATTATTATCACCTTTTTAACTATTTGTGTTTGCTCAGACTTCACATTTACAAAGTAAATACCAGATGCAATCTTTTGTCTTGTTTTGTCTGTCTTATCCCAATCCCAGTATAGCTTTTGATTCTTTTGAGCAGGGATAATCTGTTGTTGCACCAATTGACCCCTAATATTATAGATAGCAATCTTTACTTTGTTGCTCTCATCGTTTTTGATATCAAATGAAATGCTTTGATTCAGATTAGCTGGATTGGGGTATATATCTACTTTAAGCTGCGATTCGGGCTTGATTACGTCTTCAGTATCCACTGACCAATCATCGAGAATCATGTTGAAAAGCTGATTGGCTGTATCTTCTTGCATATAATAAAAAGGCAAACCTGACACAATAATATTTTGTCCTGAGATAATTACAGGTGTATTATGCCAATTAGAATTATTGGTAAACTGAGCACGATACATGACACTTGTAGCATTTGGAAATACGCAAATTGAGGGCATATTACCATTCCAATTAGCATTGAGTTTATCACCATCAGGCACGAGCTCTGGTAAATTTGGTGAAACAGCCGAACTAAATGTTACAGTATTCACCAATGTATTACCTGAGCTTTGTAAAATATCAACGAGATATGGATTTGTAATACTGTTTGCAGTTCTCCAACCAGACAGAATCAACTTTCCCCCAGACAGAATATAAGCTGCTAAATACTGTTGGGTATCATCGTCAATCAGCGATGTGGTGATATCATCATCATGCCAAATAACCATCGAATAATGTCTTAGACTTTCTGCTGTGGGTAAACCCTGCTCTGCAACATCCCAAGAGGTAAAATCACTATTTATTATGCTATTATAAAATTCATCAACATCATTGTCTGTCGGATTTAAGGTATTTCCATTACCATCGCTTGTTTCATCAACAATTAAAAGCCCTTGATTTAATGGAAACTCTAAAGGCTTAGCACTCATCGAATTAGAAAACTCTGTTTCATACTCGTCCAGACATGCAACTATTTTATAGAAATACTCTTGCCCGTTTGTTACAGTATTATCGATGTAAAAAAGCTCGGTAATAGCCTGTTCGTTTATTCTAACAAAGTTATCATCTTCATTTGTCGAGCGATAGATATTATAACCGTCGATACTAATCCACTCATCTAATGCTGCCCAATTAAGAGTAACAGATGCAGAGGTTGCAAATGCGGAATTTAATTCGACAAAATGCTCTGTATTGGCTCTGGTAAGCATCCAATTATCAGGGTCAAAGGCATAGTTTATGATAATATCATGATTATCAAAAGTAGTAATTTCGCCTTGTGGAGACGCATCTACCAGTATACTATTTATTTGGTTATTGGACTCTAAATGAAGTGGTGATTTCAAGTAAAACTGATTATTTTCTTCATTAGAGGTGGTTCGAGCAATTGTTCTAATTGATGTATTATCAGGACTTTTTAGGACAATATAGTCAAGTTCTGGTATCCCCTTTTTGAATATCCATTGGTCGAAGAACTGGTCCAAATTTAGACCAGAAAGCTGCTCAGCAATTTCTTTAAACTCAGCAGTAACAACATTTTTATTTTGATAGCTTTGGAAATATGTTTGCAATATATCAAAAAAAACATCATCTCCTACCCATGCACGCAACATATGAAGGACAGATGCACCTTTTTCATAAACCATCGGATAGAAATATTCGGAATATATTGGGTCATAAATCACTCTATCGCCATTTTGATTGGCAAAATTTAGATAATAGTTATGTAATTTATCTCGCACGTAGATATTTGCTGCTTCGTTATCAAATACGGCTTCTGTGTAAATTACCTCTGAATATGTTGCAAAGCTTTCAGATAGCCAGACATCTTTCCAGGTTAAGGGTGTAAGACAATTGCCAAACCATTGATGAGAAAGCTCGTGTGCAATCACATATTCATTACTAAGTGTACCCTCCATAATAGTTGAACCAAGAGTCGTCATTGTTTGGTGTTCCATTGCACCAAATGTTGATATATTAGCGACAGCATTTCCATATTTTTCAAATGGATACTGACCATAGGCATCAGTAAAAGCCTGCATCATCTGAGGTAACTTGGCAAATAAAACTTGAGCTGTGGGCACTTGACTTGCAAACGCAAAGTTATGAAGAGGTATATCTTGAAATGTGCCCATTATCTCTTCATAAGGGGCACATGCTATACTCACAAGATAAGTTGCCATAGGGTTTGAGCCTATCCAATGGTGTGTTGATGTGTTATCTGTATGCTGTTCTATTTCTTCACGGATTCCATTTGCTGCGACTTTCCAATCAGAGCGAACTCTTATATGCAAATCAACGATTGCTTTGTCCCATGGATGGTCATAAGAGGGCCACCAATATCTGCCTGCATTGGGGTCTGAAATAGTAAATATTTGTGTTGGTCTAAAAGTCATTCCATTTGCATAGCCATCGTTAGATAGGATAGGATTGCCATGATAGACAACACGTGTTGTAAAGGATTCACCATTAGATACATTTATGTCAATGTCAATGACGCCATTATTGTGAGTAAAACTTGTTATATTATTATTAACATAGACTGAGTCAACGGTCAAGCCTTCAAGTTCATAGCTTATACTGGTCAAATTTTCCTCTGCATTGACAAAGGCATTTACAGCACCGCTTATGCTTTGATTTTGGTCATCAATATTAATCCAAATATCATAGGCTATTACATCGAAGCCATGCAATGAATCAGCTCTTGAATGCTGGACTGGTATGCTGTTGGGACTAACTTTTGTAAACTTTGGATGAGCCCAAGCAAATAGAATAATATTTATTAAAACAAACAAAAGAATTATTCTTTTCATAAATCAATCTCCATTTCTCATTTTCAATGAAACACCCATCTTTTTGGCAACTTTGGTATTATTTACTGCGACTGCAATGTAGATAAGATTTGCTAAAATCAGGGTATATACCGTATCTCTTTTAGACAAAATAAATGCGTAGAATATTATAGGTATCAATAAGACTATTAGCGACTTAATAATGATGATTCCTCGAATTGTTCCAAATCTTTTAATTAACCATCTTGCAATGGGATTACGCTCATTTCTTGGGCTGCCATTCTTAACAATTCTAACAGTTGTAAAAGCATCATAGTAGTTTAAAATCAAAAGCATTATTAGTAATATTATAAAAGCTATAGTCATATTTTCTCCTTTTAACCTTTTACAATAATCAAGATAAAATGTCAATAGAAAAAGGAGAAATATTGTTTGTATAAAAAGAATAGAGATTTAACTCGCTGGCTATGTACCTTAAAACAGTCATGTTAAAAGAGAATATAAATATAAGAGTTTAATTGTTAAGTTTGAATATGGATAATACTTGTTTATTATTGGTTGTATTTTATTAATAGATGGCTGGGATGCAGGGATTCGAACCCCGACAAACGGATCCAGAGACCGGTGTCCTACCATTAGACGACATCCCAAAAGTGGCTGGGTAGGCAGGATTCGAACCTACGGATGACGGAACCAAAACCCGTTGCCTTACCACTTGGCGACTACCCAGCAAATTGTATCATTCATGGCGGAGAGGGAGGGATTCGAACCCTCGGTAGGGGATTAGCCTACACACGCTTAGCAGGCGTGCGCCTTCAGCCGGCTCGGCCACCTCTCCAACTATGTTGTTGGACACTATTAAATGGCGGAGGAAGAGGGATTCGAACCCCCATGGGCATAACCCGGCGGTTTTCAAGACCGCTGCCTTACCAGTTAGGACTATTCCTCCGAACCTTTTCACATCTATTTAGCAATTATGTTCAAATTATGAAATGCCCTTTTCTTGTCAATATATTTTTGCATTTATTTTAAAATTAATTGTTCATTTATCACAAAAACACTATCTTATAAGAACTTACAATATCAAATTTATGAAGATATTTAATACAAAATACTCTCATTAATTCTTATAACTCATAAATCAAGCTGTTTTGATTATTATTTATGTGATTTAAACCTATTAAAGCTGAACATTAAATTGCTGGAGCCACCGCCCAAAAGATATGAAGCTAAACATATTGTGGTCATATTTTATCTCTCCAGCTATTGTCTTTGCGAAATACTTTATTATTAATGGGTCGATAAATGAGTTAGCTATTGAAACTGTGCTTTTTATTTCATTTATAAAGAAATCTGGGTTTTGTTTTACCCATATTTCTTCAGGAGTAATAAACCCCTTTTTATCATGGCGATTAGTTATCATATCGGGTAATTGACCACGCATTGCCTCACGTAAAACATACTTTGTTATACCTTTATAGATTTTATATTTGTCTGGTAGACTCAAAGCAAATTCAGCAAGACGATAATCAAGAAAGGGCATCCGTGATTCAATAGAGTGAGCCATCGTATTCCTATCAACTCCATGAGTTAAAACAGGCAGCTTAGTTGCTGTAATCTGGCTAATCAACTCAGTTCTTAAGCTTGTGTTTATAGTTTTCCAATGAGGGTAAATATCTATTCCCTGCCTATCTTTAATCCATTTAGAGCCCAGCATTGAACTGTTGACGAAAAGGCTATAAAGCTGCTTATTTGCGAGACTTGTTAATACTTTTTTGACATTATCAATTGTTGTAAAGCCATGTATCTTCTGAGCGTTTTTAATTTCATTTATAAGGTCAAAAAGCTTAAAAGAGCGGGCGTGTCCCAAATAGAGATTGCCAAATGATTGCAAATAGCCACCAAAGATTTCATCAGCACCCTGTCCATCAAGCACAATAGCTATTTGTTCATCTTTCGCTGTTTTTGCTATCTTCCATTGAGCAACAGTCCCTGCAGAAGCAAAAGGCTCTTCCTGGTGCCAAATTATGCTATCAAAGTCTTTTACTAAGTCATCAAACTCAGTATAAACAAAACTTGCATTGTATCTTCCTGATTCAAGTACAGACTTTGCATAGTCGCTCTCGTCATACTCTTTATGTTTTGACACAGCGGAAATTGTATTGAGATAGCCATCTGTTTGTCTTTGTGTAAGTAATTTCTCTGCAATTACAGCTATACTTGAGCTATCAATACCTCCAGATAGAGAAGTGCATGTTTTTAGATTGTTGTCATAACAGTATTCGATTGAACTTTTTAATAAAGAATACAAATTAGCTTTTGCAGTCTCAAAGTCAGTATCAATCATCTTTTGAGGGTCAAGGCTATACCATCTATTCGTTACGAACGATTTATTTTTAAAATCGTATATCAAATAAGAGCCTGCTGTGAGTTGTTTCACGTTTTCAAAGAATGTATCTTCGTTCGTATTGCTTTTACCCCAAGACAAGAATTCATACGTCTCTTGTCTATTTAGCTTTGCTTGCCAGTATGGCAGAACTGTAAACTGTTTTATTTCAGACGCAAAAGCATAGTACTGTTCAGTATTTAAGTAATAAAATGGTTTAATGCCAAATCTATCACGAGCACAAAACAATATTTGCTTTTGTTTATCGTATATTGCAAAAGACCACATTCCATTAAACATATTCAAGCATGCATGCCCCCAATAGTCATATGAAGCCATTATCAGTTCAGTAACAGATTGAGTATTGAAGGCATAGCCCTCTGATTCAAGTTTGCTTTTTATCTCGTGATAATTGTATATTTGACCATCAAAGACGATACTATTATGATATTGTGCCTCATTAGCGATATTATAGCGGTTTTTACCTCTATATCCAAGACCAATATTATTATGAACAAATAAGTCTTGTATATCAGGTCCACGATGGGCAATTATCTGTGTCATTTTGAGCAAATTTGCTCTTATATCGATATCTTTTTTACTGATTAATCCTGATATTCCACTCATGTTGCAGAACTTGTATTAAACTGCAAGTTATAAAAATGTTGGTAGTGTTCGTTACTTTTTAATAGTTCTTGGTGTGTTCCAATTCCAACAATGTGCCCCTTATCTAAGACAATAATTTTATCTGCACTTAATATTGTAGATAGTCTGTGTGCGATTAATATAACTGTTCTGTGTCCTGCTGCCTGGTCAATAGCACTTTGTACTTTTTGTTCTGAGTTTGTATCTAATGCACTGGTTGCCTCGTCAAAGATTAGGATATCAGGATTGTCAACAATAGCTCTTGCTATGCATAATCTTTGCCTTTGTCCTCCTGAAAAGTTATATCCGTGTGGCATTATTTCTGTGTCATACTTATCGGGCAATTCATCTATAAATTCATCGGCATAAGCAAACTTGCAAGCCTTTATTACCTGTTCTTTGTCAATATCCCCATAAGCACCATAACTCACATTATTCTCAATTGTTTCTCTAAACAGTATTGACTCCTGAGTTACGATGCCAAACATGCTTCTTAGTTTTTTGATATTGAGCTTTTTGATATCAATTCCATCTATGCTAATCACGCCTTTTGAGGTATCATACATACGGTTAAAAAGGTTGGCAATAGTTGTTTTACCGCTTCCACTGGCACCCACAAATGCAACTTTTTCTCCCTTATTAATCACAAAATTAATGTTTTCTAACACGTATTGGTTGTCTATATAGGCGAAGAACACATTTTTAAACTCAATTTTATCAGTAAAATCTGTCTTGATAATCGCATTTGCATCTTCCCTAATTTCTGTTGATAGGTTCATAATCTCACCAATTCTATCCACGGAAACCATCGCTCTCTTAATGTCGGTAAATGAGGTAGTTACAGCTTTCAGAGGGTGAAGCATAGAAAACACTGCAAAAAGAAAAGCAGTAAAATCGCCAAAGGTAAAGTTGCTCGATTGTGCTAATATACTCTTTGCACCGAATATTATCAAGAATATGCCTGTAATAGCGGTGCTCATTTCACTTAGTGGTGGTCCAAATGAGCCATAAATTTGGGCTTTTCTCCAAAACTTAAAATACTTGAGATTGATATTTACAAGTTTTTTATACTCAAAATCCTCTCGACAAAAAGCTTTTACTATGCGCATACTATTTAGCACTTCTTCAATATTAGAGAACATATTCGATAGTTCGTTTTGTATTCTTTTTGCATACTTCTTTATTTTTTTTGATATATAGCCAACGGCATAGCTAAAACCAGGCAAAAAGACTATGCTTAATAAGAACAATTTTGAGTTTAATCTTATTGCAATGAAGGCAAACACGAATATTGAAAAAAGCTCTTTTAATACTTTCAAAGCATTATCAATAAAGTAGTTATTAACAATGTCAATATCATTTACCATTCTGACGATAGAATCGCCAACTCGATTCTTATTAAAGAATGCATAAGATTGATTGAGGTATTTTTTATAGCAATAGTTACGTAAGGCTTGTATTGTTTTGCCTCTCAGATTGACAAAATAGAATCGATTAATCACATAAAAGATATTTTTCAACAGAAATATTACAAATAAAGCAACACATACAACCCAAAGCAGCATCATTGGCTCAGAATGGTCTAATATTTTAGTTAATTCTTTCCAATATGCATCAAAATAAGAGCTTGAAAGCGAGAATGACGTATTATTCGATAAATGTGTAAAAGAGATTTTTACTGCATGAAAAAGCTCTTTATAGTGGTGATAAAGCAATAGCTCTGGGTCTTTAGTAACGAATACTTGGTCAAACACAGGAATCACTAAAGTAATACTAACACCGCTAAATGCAGAAAAGAATACTAATGAAATAAGCCCCATAATTAAGTCAACAGGGTATTTCAAAGCAAATCTATATATTTTAAGAATATTCTTCAATAACTGTCCTAATTAAATATTACGAACACTATAAACTTATAATTATAAATATGCTTAACTTTCTATATCTGATGGGTCATCATTTGTGTCTTCAATTTCATCTTCAAGCTCTTCTTCATGTTCTTCTTTTGTATCTTCAAAATCATGTTTAATATATGTATGTATTTGAGCTTTAACATCTGCTAATGTTGGATAAAAATCTTCTATGTATTCAATGATTAATGTTTCAATTTCTAATTCTTTATCAAATGTATCTTGGCTAATTCCAAGACTAATATCTATTTGTTTTAATTTCATTGTTATAGATACTTTTGGTTTTTCACCCAATACATTTTCTAAATAATCTGGCAGAGACTTACTAAGTTTCATAATTGAATCTACTCTTTTATACCCTTTATAACCTACGTATGTTACCCCAGCAATAGCTCCAATTTTTAAAATATTCTTCCAAAACTTGTTCATTTATTCCTCCAATATTTTCTATCTATACAAAGACTTGATTTTACCCCAAGAGTTTGATTTGGTGCCTGTTGTTTGGTAAATAAGGTCATAAAAATCTCTGGGGTTTAATGAATATCGATTATTTGAAAATGAAACAATACCTATTACACTTAGTAAAGTATTGTTTAACTCTTGATTTTGTGATTTTGAAAGGCAACCAAAGCCATCACCTAAATAGGCAGTTTCAGAATTACTGCTAATAGCATACTGGAAAATGTTCTTATTTGACTTTATTGCATTTACGTTGATAACTTTTACCAAGACTGATTCATAAGCTTCATTATTATTTAGCTCATACAGTGTAACATGATAAGCAGGAGGCAAATTTTGGCTTGTACCCAACAATGTAACATTAGTAGGACGAATACAAGTCATTCCATGTAATTCTAATACTTTACCTTCTACTTTTAACATGCTTCCAACTTCAACTGCAGAACCATTATTTATCACGCTTATTGCGTTCCATGGTCCGCCTTGAGGCTCAGATACCACAAAATACTTACCCAAAAAGTCTTTAGCGGTTACAATGCCTTCAATACTTACCTGTTGATTAAGATAAGGCGAGGGGTATGTGCCGTCAAAGCCCGCATCGTTAGTAAATTGTATATCTTTTATTGCAGTTGAAAAAAGCAAACAAGGTATTAACAAACTTATTAAAATCATTAGATGTTTCATTATCATCCTCCATAATGTTGAGTATTATAAAAACGGGTTTAATTGTCAAGCTTTATTTTACTTTTTATTATTATTTCTGTTAAATTGTACAAAAACCCTCTAAATGAAGATGTGGGAAAATTCTTATTATCTCAAAAAACATTTGCTTATGTTTAATCAAACTACCTCCCAGAGCCGATTTAAAGATGATTGTGTTCTATATTATTAAATCATTATATCATTAGTGCCTTATTCGTGTCTTTCGTGGTTCAAATCTTTCGTGCCCTTCGTAGCGAAATAAATATTCACACCCCTCTACTTATATATGCGTCCGATTTTCAGCTTTTCTCAAAACTATTTTCATCTTTTTTAAAAGCTGCCTCCCAGAGCGGGTTTAATGGTGTTTTATTTTATCAAATAGCCAAAACCAACGAGCTATTTTGATTTTAATCAAAAAAATATACTTTAAAAATAATCTTTATCTTATACCAGAAATTTATCATGCGTGTAAATGATGATACAGAATAAAGTCTTTATAATCTTGATGAGTTGTAATTAAGTCTTCATGTTGACCATTAGCAATCAATTTACCTGTATCTAACAGTATTACTTTATCAACATAACGCAAAGATGAGAGCCTGTGAGAAACAATAAATGCTGTAAGGTCTTTAAATAGCAGTGATATTTGTTTCCAAAGTAGTTCTTCCTTTTGAGCATCAAGACTTGCAGTAATATCATCCAAAATAAGTATCTCTGGCTTTTTCATCAAGGCTCTGGCAATGGCAATTCTCTGTTTTTGACCTCCAGATAATGACAAGCCTCTCTGCCCTATCCTACTCATATCTTTCAGCGTAAATTGCTCAATTTCATCCCTCATTTGCACCGCATCTATTATCCTCTCATATAGCTCCATATCAGGGTCTTCAACACCAAAAAGTATGTTTTCTCTAATTGTACCAGAAAACAGTGATGGTTCTTGGGGCACATAGCCAATATACTCACGCAAATCTTCGATACAAATATCACCAATACTCAAATCATTGATAAAAATATCGCCTGATTGAGGCTTGTATAAGCCAGTTATGAGACCCAAAACTGTCGATTTACCTGAACCTGCAGAGCCGATAAACAATAGTTTTTGTCCTTTATTAACGGTAAAGCTGACATTTTGCAATGCTGGATATAATTTGTTTTCATAGTTAAAAGTTACACTATCAAAACGTATCTCATTGATTGGTTCATTTTTTAAAGAAATACTCTTTGCTGCAGGAGCTTTTTCACATGCATAATCTTCAGACTCATAATCCTTTATTTCCTCTAAACGGTCAATACATACAAAGGCTTGTTTCCCCGAAATAAACAGCTGTGGCAAGTCCAATATCGGAAATATCAACATCGACAAATAAGTATGAAAAGCATAAAAAGTCCCAATTGTTATTTCGCCTTTCACAACCAAGAAACCGCCATATAATATCACGCCAATCATCGCAAAGTAATCAATATATTCATACACAAGATGCAGTAAAGTATTAATCTTCACGACTTTCATCTCAGTGACAAATCTATTTTCCAATGAGTTGCTAAAGAAGCTTTTATATTTATCTTCACATACAAAAGACTTGATTATCCTAATTCCTGAAAAGGTCATTTCCAGTTGATTATTTATCTCTGATATTGCTTCTTGATTCTTTTTAAAGCTCTTATGCAGTCTTTCTGAAACAATATAGAATGCCACTATCATCAAAGGCAAAGGGATGACCGCCATCAGCGTTAATTTCCAATTCATAAAAAACATCATTGCCAGACAAAAAGTAATCTTGATAAATGAATCAAAAGCTCTAAATATCCCACTACAGAGAAACCAACCAATACGAGGATAGTCCTGAATATCATTTGTGAGGCGAGTAACCAAATCACCAGTTCTGAAGTGCATAAAAAAGTTAAAGTCTTTCTCCAGCATGAACTTAAAATACTTATTACGAAGAACGTATTCAAAGATAGAGTTCATCATTGCTCGAACGGCTGGATAAAACGAACTAATCAGCTTAACACCGCCAATTGCAGCGATAATCCAGCATATCTGATATATCTTTGCCATTGCCTCATTATAAGCCGTATTCTCAACACTAACCTTTTGCAACACGTCTAATAAATACTTAAAAACAAAAGGATATGCCACAGCCACAGAAGTCGATAAAAGTGTCATAAACAACAAGAGTGCTATATGTAGCTTATGATTAGACCATTGTTGTACGACCCATCTTATATGATTGTTTTTCATATCACGCCTCTTTTTTTAAGAACTGAAGCTCAACAAGTTTTTTATACTCAGGGCATGACATAGTCAATCCTTCATGAGTACCCTGAGCAATGATATTTCCATTATCAAAGACCATTATATTATCGCAATTTAGCACTGATGACAGGCGATGAGCCACTATTACCGCTGTTTTATTATGTAATAATTTATCCATATTGAACTGTATTTGTGCCTCAGTTTTTGCATCAATAGATGCTGTTGCCTCGTCCATAATTATCAATTCTGGATTAAAAGACAAGGCTCGTGCAAAGCTCAGCAACTGTTTCTCTCCCATTGAGAGGTTTAAACCACGTTCTTTTATCTCAAATTGCAAATCATTATTCAGTCGAGCAAGCAAATCGCCTGCATGCACATAATCTATGGCATTTAGTACTTGTTCTTCGCTGATTTCATCATTATATATTCGCACATTATCGAGCAAACTGCCAGGAAACAGCACTATATCTTGCAAAACTAAACCTGTCTTTTTTCGCCATTCTTTAAGATTGAGAGAATTAATATCAATGCCATCCACCAAGATTTGCCCTTTATTTATCTTATAAAATAGACACAATAGACTAATAGTTGTTGTTTTACCACTACCTGATGCACCAACCAATGCTACTTTTTCTCCCTTTTTTATCTTGAAAGAGACGCCTTTTAGCACCCACTCATCTTCTTTATATTTAAACCAAACATCTTTAAATTCAATCTCATGATTAAATTGAATATCAACAATCTCCTGTTCGGCTTCTTCGACAGGTAAATCAAGCAATTGCAGCATTCTATTCAAAGAGACAAAAGCCCTTTGTATCTGATTGATATTTTCAGTAATCTGCATGATGGGCCAAAACAAGCGTACTGAATACTGAATAAATATCAAGAGAGTACCAATTGTTGCCACGTGATTCAACACTTTTGGCACAGTTAATAATATAATAGTTATAATAAATACAGTTTGAATAAGAAAGTCAAAAACACCCCAAAGTCCATATTCGATATAAGATGCTTTTGTATCAACCAGCTGCTTTTCTTTACTATGTTTATTAATCAAATCCTCTACTTTTTTTTGTTGGTTAAAAAGCTGTACAACGCTCATGCCTTGTATATATTCAGTCAAATTACCTGTTACACGTGCATTCAATACACGAGATCTTCGATAAAAGCGAGATAAATATCTGATTATAAACACAGCACTGACAACAACAAATACAATTGGTATTAAAAGAGCGGTCGTTATCTTCCAATCTTTTAAATACATGACAAATATCATGCCTATAAAGAATAATATATTACCAAAAATCATCACAGAGAAGTTGGAGAATAGCTCTTTTACTCTCTCTCCATCGCTTTCAATTCTTGATATCAGCTCACCTGTTGGAGTCTTATCAAACCAACTAATCGGCACTGCTGTAAGGTGTTGAAAAACTTCATATTTTATTTTTGTAATAATTCTCACGCCAGCTTTGGCTAAAGTCATTATTTGATAATAAGATAAAAGACCACTAATAATTATCACAAAAGCAAAAAAACCACCCCATCTAAACATATCAGCAACATCATGATTGGGAACAGATACATCAATAATATGTGCCAAAATAAGTGGATCTATCAGATGGGCAGCACTTGTCAAAAGCATTGCAATAAATGCAGTTATAAACTTCCATTTCTGGTCTTTGACAAACGGCATTATCCTCTTTAGATAACTGCTCTTAATTTTATTTAGCATTATTAACCCTTTTATAATGTATTTTTCCCACACAAATTCAATGAAATTTTGGCATTTATTATTGTCAAGAAATAGTTTAAGCCTTTTTTTCTATTTAATAATTCTTTTTCATTGACAAAAAAACATGATTTTGTCAGTATGATATTGGAGGAATACAATGATTGATAATTATATTATGAAATACCCATTACATCACGCTTTACAAGAACAAAAGTTTGAAAAAGTAAAAGAAGCTATTAATGCTGACAATATTAATGAACCAGATGATGCTGGAAACACATTTTTGCATTTGAGTGCACAAAAAGGCTATACTGATATGGCAAAGTTTCTCATTGAAAAAGGTGCCAATGTAAATGCAAGAAGTCAAAATCAATATACACCGCTCAATGATTCATCTTATTATGGACACTTTGAGATAGTAAAACTGCTTGTTCAAAATGGTGCTGATGTCAATGCAACTTTTGAATGGGGTCAGTCTATTCTTCATGCTGCTGCATATCAAGGTCATTATGAAATAGCAAAATACCTGATTGAAAATGGTGCCATTATCAATTCAGCACGCATAGACAATACATCCGCCCTTCACAAAGCAGTTATGAAAGGCAGTCTTGAAACTGTTGAGTTGCTTATTAAATCTGGAGCAGACGTCAATCAAAAAACAGACAGTGGAAAGACACCTCTGCACATTGCTGTCAACTCAGGGCGTATTGATTATCTTGAACTGTTAATTAATGCAGGCGGAGATATTCATGCAAAAACAAATGACAATGAAACTATTCTTGATATTGCCAAAGACAATCAAAATGAGAACATGATAGAATATGTTTCAAAGCTTTTTTTATAAAATAGCTATATGGCTGATGCTCTAATTAGTATTATTTGCCCATATTACAATAGGCAGGAATATATTGAATTCTCTATCAAATCAATATTAGAACAAACTTATAAAAATATCGATATCTTATTGGTTAATGATGGCTCAACTGACGATTCAAGACACATTGCACACAGCTTTAAAGACAACAGGATAACACATTTAGATATCAATCATCAAGGTTGCTGGAAAGCTAAAAATCAAGGCATAAAAAAAGCCAAAGGTGAGCTGATTTGCTTTATTGATTCTGACGATTTTATAAGCCAAGACTATCTTAATATCGCTATAAAAACAATAAATAAAAACCCTGATTTTGACTACTATTATCCAGGCTCATTGACAATAGCAAATGAAGATGGAAGTAAAACTGGCTCTATTTGGCGTTATATAGACTATCCCAACAATAAAAGACATAATCTAATCTATCTATACTATCACAATCTAATTGGTGGGATTCCTCATGCTGGAGCACTCATAAGAAAACATGTTTTTGCTGACAAACTATACGATGATAGCCTTATTAATCTCGCTGACACAGTATTTGTTGTTAAAAATGCCTTAAACATTAAGTTTTTCTTATTAAAAGAGCATGGTCAATACTTTAACAGGCAGCATCAAAGTCAAACCAATAAGAACACAAAAGCTCGATGCAAAGCTTTTTCTGAACTTATTTATTATATATGGGAGAATTACCCTGCAAAGTATTATCTACCAGATATATCAGACAAAATTGAGGTAGCTGACAATGTCGTGCAAAGACTTATGAGTTTACAAAACGAATATGGGAATATTTGCGACTATTATGCTCAATCTGCTCAAAAAATACTAACATGGATTAGGCAATCAACTCACAGCTTATAAAGGAGAAATATTGCGTAAGTTTTTAAACAAATCAAGGGCTTGGCTTTACATTTTACCCGCTTTATTTATCATAATATTGTTTAGATTTATACCTATTCTTGGCTCTTTTATAATAAGCTTTTTTGAATGGACTATTACTGGTCCTGGCAAGTTTATCGGTATTGCCAACTATCAAAGGCTAATAAACGACCCAGAGTTCTGGAAATCGCTGCTCAATACATTCTATTTGGTAATTTTTGTTGTACCGATGACGATAGTCTTTTCCTTGTTTTTTGCCACATTACTTGATAATATTAAAGCTTTAAAGAGCTTTTTTAGAACTGTGTATTTTATTCCATTTGTTACTTCATTAGTCTCTTTATCAATTATATGGAAGATTATATTCAATCAGCAAACAGGTTTAGCAAACACATTCCTCAAATACATTGGCTTCAAACCTTTAAAATGGCTTGCAGAAAGCAAAGGAATATTTATTCTACTATTTGAACCTCTTGGTATTAATCTACCTAATTGGGCAGGAGGACCATCATTAGCTCTATTTGCTATCATAATAGTAACAGTATGGCGAAGCATAGGTTACAATGTTGTCATCTATCTTGCGGGACTGCAAAACATCTCAAAAAGCTTTTATGAGGCGGCAGAACTCGATGGTGCTGGCAAAGCAAAACAATTCTTTAATATAACTTTACCGCTTATCTCACCAACTACATATTATGTCTTAATGATGACCACTATCACCACATTCCAGGTCTTCTCTCAGGTTTATTTAATGACTGGACCGCCAATTGGCGGACCTGATGGCTCCACAAAGGTAATAGTCTATTATATATTTGAAAAAGGCTTTGAGCTCCAAGACTTAAGCTATGCAAGTGCAATAGCCCTCGTACTTTTTGCAATCATACTCTGCCTTACAATGCTGCAAAAGCACTTTGAAAAAAAGCACGTGCATTATTGAGGAGCCTATCATGTTTAAAAAAACTATTATTTATACAATGCTTATTATCTGTGGATTAGTTATGGTGGTTCCATTTGTCTGGATGATTGGTGTTTCACTGCGTTCACAACTTGAAATTAATCAGGGAAGCTCGGGCTTTAATCCTGTTGTAAACTATCAGTCATACATGTACGATGGCAACGAATATCAAGTATCTATTGTAATGAGCAAAGGCGACAGCACAGTCATCAACCTTATCAATGATAAAAGCAAAATTGTTCATTCATATCTTACAGTCTTGACTGAAGATATAAAAGATGTCAAAAAAGTTAAGTTTCACTGGACTAATTACCAAGAAGCATTTCGTAAAGTACCATTTAACCGATATTTCCTCAACACAATATTTATCGCTTTAATGGTGTTATTTGGAGTGCTTATTACCTCTGCCCTATCTGCATATGCTTTTGCTCGCATGCACTTCTTTGGCAAAGATTTTCTGTTTTACTTTCTCATCAGCATGATGATGGTGCCAGAACCTATCTTCATTATACCCTCATATATTTTACTCAATAAACTCGGCTGGATAAACACTTATTATGCTTTGATAATTCCATGGATTGCAAATATATTCACGATTTTTTTAATGAGACAACACTTCAAAACAATACCGCAGGACTTGCTTGACGCTGCCGCAATTGATGGCTGTAGCCCCTTTAAGATACTTTATTCTATCATATTACCGCTATCAAAGCCGATTATTGCAACTGCCTCTGTTTTCTCAATTATTGGCTCTTGGAATAGCTTTATGTGGCCCCTTGTAATGACAAATAGCCCTGAACTCCGTGTATTGCAAGTTGGACTGAGCTACTTTTCTCAAGAGGCAAGTTCACAAACAACTCTGCTGATGGCTGCTTCCTCTTTTAGTATTCTACCGCTCATTGTAATATTCTTATTCGCTCAAAAGAGTATTATTGAAAGTTACACCTCATCTGGAATGAAGGAATAAATGAAAAAAAACAGTATTCTTCCACATATTATAGCAATTTGTATTGCAGCCAGCTTATGGGGCGTAGATGGCGTTATTCTTACACCAAAACTATACCAGCTGGACGTCTCATTTGTCGTATTTATCATACATTTCATACCCTTTGTTCTGATGAGCATATTCTTGTTCAAAGAGTATGAAAAGTTAAAGTATTTTACCAAACAAGACTTTTTCCTATTTACTTTATTAGCCATCGCAGGCGGCTCTTTAGGCACATTATCAATAGTCAAGGCATTGTTTTTGGTAAACTTTCAAAAGCTCACTATTGTCGTACTATTACAAAAACTTCAACCTGTCTTTGCTATCACGCTCTCAATAATATTTTTAAAAGAAAAAGTAAATATACGCTTTATCATTTGGGCATCAGTTGCCGTAATTGCTGCATATATTATGGCTTTTGGTTTTGAACTACCCGAAGCAGATTTCTCAAACAATGCGATAAAAGCCTATTTATACGCTGCTGCAGCTGCATTATTCTTCGCATCTGGCACTGTTATCAGCAGAAAAATTGCCACCAGACATTCTTTTCATACTGCCACTTTTTATCGATATGGGTTTACTACACTATTCATGCTTTTAATTGTCTCTTCTTTTGGCACAATTACAAATATCACACAAGCAACTTTCAACAATTGGATTGTAATAGTAATTATATCTTTGACTGTTGGCTCTGGTGCTATTTTCTTATATTACTTTGGAATGCTTAAAGTAAAAGCCAGTGTAGCAACAATTTGTGAGCTGTTTTTCCCATTAACTGCTGTCATTTTAGACTTAATATTACATGGCAATCAACTGACTATTATTCAATGGTTTGCAACGGCTTTATTGATAATAAGCATATTGGCTATTACAAAAAGTAATGTTACAAAAGAAACTAAACTTCTTTAATTCCTTTTGTTGAAAAAGCATTTAAATCAAGATTTGCAAACTCCTGTGCATGGTATTTTCTGACAGCTGCAGCACCAATCATAGCAGCATTATCCATACATAAGCTTAATGGAGGAAAGTAAATATCCGCATTGAGCTTTTTGTTTGCCTTCAACATTTGCTGACGTAAATAGCTATTGGCAGATACACCTCCCGCCACAATAATCTTATCAAATTCATGCTTTGTTGCATAAGCTATTGTCTTTTTAACCAAAATATTCACAATAGCGTGTTGAACTGAAGCCACGATATCATTAAGATTATCAGTGATATACTCATCACTCTGCTTTGCTAAATACTGCATAACTGACGTCTTTAAACCACTAAAACTGAAGTAATAATTATCTTTTTTATCCAAAGCTTGTGGAAACTTATAAAAGTTAGGATTACCAAGTTTTGCTAATTTATCTATCATAGGTCCACCTGGATAGCCAAGCCCCAGTATTTTTGCTATTTTATCAAATGCCTCGCCTGCAGCATCATCTATAGTATGACCAACTATTCTAAATTTTGACTCTGTTTCAAACTCCACAAGCTCTGTATGCCCACCAGAAATAACCAGAGCCAACCAGGGAGCTTGCAAATCAGGGTTTTTTATCTTATTGGAAAAAACATGTCCCAACATATGATTTACCGCTATTAAAGGTATATCTAAAGACCAGGCTAATCCTTTTGCAAATGACACTCCAACAAGCAAAGAGCCTATCAAACCAGGATTTACAGAAACTGCTATTGCTGCTATATCTTGCAAAGATACTTTTGCCTCTTGCAATGCCATATCCATACAATAGCTTATGTTTTGCAAATGCAGTCTTGAGGCAAGTTCGGGCACCACCCCACCAAATTCGTTGTGTGCTAATTGTGATGATATCACATTTGCATACACTTGATAGTTTGTATCAATAATGGCTACAGATGTGTCGTCACATGAGCTTTCTATTGCCAAAAGCAATGACTTTGTCATATGTCTTCCTTTGCCTTTAAGATTACTGTTCGAGGTGTAAAATCTATTATGTCAACATTTGTATGGTTAAGCAAACGTACTTCCACAACACTATTCAATCTATTTACTCTCGCTTGTATATCACTCGACTTTATTGTCTCGATAATATCTTTATTCCCTTCAATCATGACTGTTACAGAGCTTGGAAACATAACAATATTGTTGTCAGGATTATCTATTTCTATATTTACAAATGTTTTTGTGGTCAATGGTTGCTCGTTTTTGACAAAGCTCAAATGAGGAGGAATTACCAAAACTTTACTGGTGCCCATTTCAAACCTAACTTTCTTATTCCCTTTAATCATAGCAACACTTATTGGCTCAGTTGTAGCATGTTCAATGTTTCGAATATCTGCAACAGGACCAGACAATAAGATACTTTTTTCGCTTAATTCTAATTGCTGAGCAGCAAAATATTCTTTTGCCTCAATTGAATCGAAATCAATATGAACAGTTACTGTTTTCTGTACAATACGTTCGGCAATAATATTTATTCTATCAACTTCCTCAAGCAGTGCGAACTTTAGATTATTATATCTACGCAAAAATGGAATGATTTTCTCTTCTGCTAATGCATTACGCCCTACCATCATAACAGAAGCATCATAGTCAATATGTGGGTTTGATAAATAATAAGATAAGACATCAATACCTGCACCATATACTTGAAGCTTTAACTTGATTATCTCTGACTTATCCACATATAAATTCTCTGGTACATTGATTATTCTTAAAGGAATATTCATAGTGATGCTCTGCTCTTTTAATAGATTGAGCTGCACCCATATAATAAGGGCAATTACCACTGCCAAAATTTTAAAACCAAGATTATTTTTCATAAATGCTCCTCTAAAATTCTTGATTTATGCTAAAATAGTATGACGGCTTTCCATGCTTTACTAAATTTGTGTTCCAAGCGATATCAAGCCTTAATATAAAATACCCAATATTCATGCGAGGACCAAAGCCAAAGCCCAAGTTCAAGTCTTTCAGTTTTCCATTACTGATGCCTTGAAAACTGTCTCCTTTATCCCAGACAGAGCCTAAATCAGTAAATATAGCTCCTCTTATATCGCCAATCGTTATAGGCAAAGGAAAGCCAAGCTTCAGATAATCAACAAATGGATAGCGCAGTTCTAAAGTATTCATTACTTTTGTATCACCTATTTTATCATTATTATTGCCTCTGATGCCATTAAACCCAAGCAAATTAAACTTTTGAGGGTTATCTCCATAACTATGACCAATGATTGTTCTGTTTGCCAAAGAGAAACGCTCAGACAAGGCTTTATAAAAACGCAAATCAGCATAATGTGTCACAAATTCATAGTTTTCTTTTGCAAAATTCTTTTTAAATAAATAAAATGCTCTTATACCTGATGCTGGTCCTGTGCTGCTATAAAGTGCATTATCATATACAAATGATATGGTTGGAGAGTAATTCATGATGCTTTTCTTATCAAGGTTTATCCAATATTGCCCAGCATTATTCCATCGAGCCCAATCTTCTTGATATTCATAAACAGATTGCTCTAAATCAACCCTAAAATACTTACTAACTGGATATCTCAATAAAAAATAAGACCCTAATTGTCTCTCTATTAGGCGATAATACAAGTCATTTTGGCGGTCATAATAAATTGCATCATCACTTGTTTTATAAACAGCCAAGCCATAGTCGATACGATATGGCAAATAAAGATAAGAGAAAATGAAGTTTGAGTCTTTTAAATCACCATTCAGCTCTGCATTTATACCCAATGCATGATTTCCCATCAAGTCTGTCAATCCAAGCTGTACAACGCCTATTGTGCCATATGACGAAGAATATGCCATACCACCCCAAAAGCTGTCTATTTTTAGCTTTGGTTGATATTTCTTTATCAATGGGGAATAATAATTTGTGCTATCTGGTCTCTCTTCTATTTTTGCTATTGCCTCGATATTTCTCATACGATAATAATCTAAGCTATCTCTATCAACTCTGTGGTAATTTATTTCTTTTTTGTACTTTGTTTTCTCTTTTGCTTTGATAGAGGGCATTTTTCCATAAAGCTCAAAGCCTTGTATATTAAATTGATTATAAAAATCATCTACAAAATTGCATTGCTTGATAGGCTCGGCATCTTTATACTCCAAAAAACTAAACGGTTTATTTAATACATATAAGTCCCATGCACCATTACTAAAGCATGAAAAAACAAGCATATCATCATCGTGAGATAAATCTGCATCATAAACACCAGAATAAAACTTGTCCAAAGATGCCTGCGTGCTATTCTGGATATTAAACAGTTTGAAGTTACTTATTCCACCCTCTTCAGAAACATAAAGTATCTCGTCATCTTTTGACGTCCAGACTGGGAAACTGCAGTTAGCATCACTAAAAGTAAGCTGCCAAAAACTTTCGTCTTCAAGGTCGTATAAAAAGATATTTTTATTTAGCTTTGAAAATATATGTTCATAACGTGATTGCTCTTTAAAAGACCTTTCCGAACTAAATACAATCTTTGCCCCATCATTAGACCAGCGTGGCTGCGAATCCTCATAATAATCATTTGTTATCTGCGTCAGAGACTTGTCAGATAGATTGTATATATAAAGATTATTCTTATTGTTTTCTTGCCCAGAAAACACTATTCTTTCCCCTGTTTTATCGACATCTATCTCATATATTGCATCAAACTGCTCTAAGAAAATACTCGATTTTACTTTCTTTTTCTTTGTATCAAAAATATATATTCGGTCACCATCTGTTGTTTTTGCGACAAAGGCAATATCTTTCCCATTTGGGAAAAAGCTGATATTACTGCGTTGAAAGTGAAACTCTTCAAAGCGTGCATCAAGCTCGCCTTGCATCAGGCGTTTTGGTCGTTTTTTGCTATCATATGATGAGACTTCCCAGATACCAGTTCGCGACATCTTATTTGAAAAGAATAAGACTTTATCAGTGCTTGGTGTAAAGCGTGGAGAGTAATTCATATTGGCTTTAAAATCTTCGAATTTTGTTAGCCTATCTGCTTTTTCTAAGGGCAGTGTATGTTCTTGAACTATATAGAAATACTTTCTTTTTAGATATAAATGAAATCTCTTTTCCAAATCTTCAAACTTTTGACCAAACATTCTCTGGCAAGCAGTATCTATATCGCTTGATATTCTCAATTGATAAAAGAACCTTGCAGGCATTTCTTCTTCATATTCTTCGCCAAGCCAAGTCAAAAATGCCTCGCCAAGCCTATATGCGTAATAGCCTGAAATATAACTAATTGGATAAAGCTTATCATTTAAAACCAAGTCCAAAACAAACATATTATTATAAACATCTTCTCCACCAATAGAAAGATATTCGGGCAGTCCTTCAGAAAACCAAAATGGCAACATACCAAAACTGGAATCAAAAAGAGGGTTCAACAAGAAATTGCCTGTTATATCGTTTACATAGGCGTGAGTTAGCTCGTGTATCAATACTTCTTCAAACTTCTTATAACTGCCATCAAAAGGCACAACAACCCTGTTTCTAATGCTTTCAGTAAAACCGCCAACCCCCTCAGAAAGCAATGGATAAATAATATTTGTCGTTTGAAATTCTTGTTTTGACTGGTAAATTATTATTGGTATTCTGCGTTGCAATGGAGTCTTAAAATAGGAGTTTAAATGATAAAAGGCATTCTCAGCAATATAGGCTATTGTCTCGCCAAAAACATCATCCTCTTTGGCATAGTGTATATCAAAGTGCTTGGTCTCTATTACTTTCCAATCGATTTTGCTTTTTTGAACTTTATTTTGCCCATAACTATAAGCACTTAGATTTATTGCTAATAAAAACAACAACGCTAAAAACAATATTCTTTTCATTTACATCCTTAATCCAGATTAATCATTATACATAAAACAAGATTAATCTTAATTATTTCAAATTATTTTTTTCATATAATTAGTCAAGTCTTTTTACATTCTATTCTGTCAGATATTACATTATAAATATTTTCCCCTTTAACACAAATAACAAAATCACTATTTTATTAATAATATCTTCCTTTACTACTATTAACTATTTACTTTTATCTCCCGGCATGATTTCTTTATTTTTATCAAAATGTACCCAAAATATGCAGATTTGAACTTATCAACACTCCCCCACCACTCCCCCAGCACTCCTACTACACTCCTACTACTTCTCCAAGATAGCAGTAGGAATGTAGCGGGAGTCAAAAGGGATAGTTAAAAGTTCAAAGCCTTCTTTTTTAAAAGAGCTATAAAGTATTTTTTGGTCATTTAAATCGAATAAAATAAAAAAAACATAAAAAGATAAAAATATCATTGACTAAAATCTGATTTAGAATTATATGTATTTTAACAAGGAGGATTTATGTATAAAACATATAGCACAAACAATAATTCGCAAATCTTTGAAAGCAAAATCAAAGAAAAAAACATAGATACAGTGATAATTTATTATCAAAATAGAGAGCAACTTCCAACACTTGACTTGCCAGACAAGGATTTAATTTTGATATGCAAAGATAGTAACGATATCATGGAAGGTGATATTCAGATGAATTTTTTCTTTAAGTCAATTCTTTTTGTTAACCGAGATGCATATTTAGATATTTTAAAAAGAAAGAAAATAATCCATCTTGATGAGCATTCGAGTTTTAGTAAAAACATTATGTCTTCTACAGTTAGACACATGAATCAGAATGTTTTAAACTGTGTGGAGGCTGCATGCATCGCATTCGAGCTTGAATTGATAGACAAAGATAAGCCTGTCTTGGCAATGGGTGGGCTAATGCAAAACTTAGATACCCTGATAGTTGTAACACCTGCAAAATATAGCAAAATAGAAAATGCAAAAGTAAATGAAGTTATTTGTGAGCCAATTATTGAGGCATAGTAGATTTATAAGGAAATATATATGAGAAAAATTAATTATATACAAGAGACACAAAGAATCGTCGAGTTTATCCAAAACAAATGCCAAAAAAGTGGTTTTAATAAAATTGTAATTGGTTTGTCAGGAGGTATTGACTCTGCACTTGGTGCAGCGTTGGCAGTTCGTGCACTTGGCAAAGACAATGTCATAGCTGTGATGATGCCTTACAAAAGCTCTCATCCAGATAGCTTAAATCATGCCAAACTATTAGCAAAAGAACTTGATATTTCATATCATATTATAGACATAACGCCTATGGTTGATGCATACTTTGATAATTATGCTCAGGATACAGATGTATTGCGTAAGGGTAATTTTATGGCAAGAACCCGCATGTGTGTGCTTTATGACTTCTCAGCAAAGAATAAGGCTTTGGTATTAGGTACAAGTAATAAATCAGAAATATATGCAAACTATTGCACTCAATATGGCGATTCTGCCTGTGCATTCGAGCCTTTTGCACACTTATATAAAAGAGAAGTGTGGGAGATTTCCAAGCACCTTAATGTACCTCAGCAAATACTGGATAAAAAGCCAACAGCAGACCTCTGGGAAGGACAAACTGACGAACAAGAATTAGGAATAGATTACACTACATTAGACAAAATACTGTATCAAATTCTGGATTTAAATATGTCTGATGAAGAAATATTATCAACTTCAATAACAAAAGAGCAGCTTGAGCTTGTGAAAAGAAAAATAAAGCTCAGTGAATTTAAAAGGCATATGCCAGATATGCTTGATTAGTAACCGTATAAGACACTGGAGGAACTGTGTTATTTAGCAGAAACCGTTGTAAAATATGTAAAAAGATTATTGGACATCGCTATTGTTTAAGGACAGATAAGCATATCTGCTGGCATTGTTGTAATAAAATGCGAACAGATTTTAAATGCCCACCAACATGTGAATATTATTTGAAACCGATTGAATCTGCTACAGCAAAGATAGAAATAAATGCAAAGGTTGACTCTAAAAGCGAATTTGATGATCTTAATCGGCTAATTGCTGACTATTGGATGAACCATGAAGTGCAAGATTTAGACAAGAATATCCCAATTTTAATGCTTAATAACGAGACACAAAGAGAATCATTACACAAATACCTATCAAATGTGACTTTACCTGAGAATATTAAAGAATATCTCTTTAAAAGACTTGAAATGCCTTACAAAAAACAAGAAAAAGAAAAGCATTATGAAGACTATGCACTTGAGTTTATTGAGTATATATTACAAGACAATTTCGAGGCTGCATTAAACCTCTATTTGCCCTTTTTAAGTACAAAAAATGAGTATAATCATAAACTTCTTCTTGAACACTTTAACAGTCATCACGCACTGAGAAAGCTCAGTAATTTTGAACTAATAGCCTCAGGTATGTCAACTCAAGAAAATGAGGCATTTGTTAGTTTTGAATTGAATAATAATCAAGAATACTCTGTTATATTGGTGCCTGGATATAATAAATGGGTGGTGAAATATCATGCATTTGGTGCTATAAACCTCGTGCGAACAGAAAATGAGGCTCTGAGAATAGTGGCAAATGCACTCTCTCAACAAAACACAGAAACTGCCTATAAATACTTAAGTAATTATAAACAAATATATTATTTTTCACCAGATATGCACTATTATGATGGCTTGTATTACAGCATTAAAGAAGAGATTAAGTTCGCAATTAAAGCCTATGAACTGTCTATTGCATTGGACCCATTTTTTGTAGAGGCTTATTATAATCTTGCTTTTATCATGCAGGCTGAAAATCAATTAGAACAGGCAAAAATATTATATCATCAAATCTTGGAAATCAAGCCAGACTATCTGAATGCAATGAATAATCTTGGCACAATTTGCCTATATGAGAAAAAAATAAATGAGGCAAAAGTATTATTTGAACGTTGTTTATCTGTTGACCCAAATTATGAGTTTGCACAAAAGAATCTCGATAAAATAAAAGAATTAGGCTTGGAATAGCATTAATGGCATATAGCTCTTCTTTGATGAATCTTGCGATTAAACAAGCAGATTATGCACACTATATAAGTCGTCCAAACCCAAATGTGGGTGCTATTGTTGTAAAAAATAATAAAGTTATTGGCTTTGGATATTCACAAGCATATGGCTCTGACCATGCAGAAGTAGTTGCTCTCAAAGAAGCAGGAAATCTTGCAAAAGATGGAGAATTATACGTAACCTTAGAGCCTTGTAGCCATCAGGGAAAAACACCGCCATGTACTGACGCAATTATAAAAGCAGGCATAAAGACTGTTTATATCGGCATTTTAGACCCCAATCCATTGGTAGCTGGCAGAGGTGTCGAACTATTAAAAAAAGCAGGGATTAAAGTACAAATTGGCTATAAAACAAAACAAATTGAAAAGCAATTAGAGTATTATTTACACTGGCGAAAACACAATTTACCTTTTGTGATGATGAAAAATGCTGTTAGTTTGGATGGCAAAATTGCTGCACCCGATGGAAACTCTAAATGGATAACAAGTGAAGAAGCAAGACATTTTGGGCGCTTGAAACGTGCAGAAGGAGGGGCAATTATCACAGGTATAGGCACTGTCTTAGCTGATAATCCTATGCTTATCCTAAGAGCAGATGAGATGGATAAATTAAGAATTAAAGCCGATAATAATCATATTGCCCAGCCTGTGAGAATAATATTAGATTCATCTCTAAAAATCCCCTTAAATAGCAAAATTGTTGAAACAGCAAAAGAATATAAAACAATAATAATCAAAAGTAATTCATCAAAAATTAATCATGAAAAAGAAGACAAATTGCGACAAATGGGCGTAAACATTATTGGTATAAACAGTATCGACAACAAAATAGACTTAAAAGCACTGCTTGTTTTTCTTGCAGAACATAAGTTTACCTCAATCTTTATTGAGGCAGGACCAAAACTAAGTACTGCATTTTTGAATCAAGGATTGGTTGATAAAGTCTTCTATTTTATTGCACCCAAAGCCTTAGGCGGCACTAACGACGTCTATCAACATTTGCATGTTGACTCTTTGAGAACAGCGATAGAGTTTGAAAGAGTAATACCGCAGTTAATAAACAAAGATAATATTTTATTAGAAGCATATGTTAAAAAAGATATTTAATGATTTAAAAACCTCTTATTTGGGCTTTCTTGAGTTTATTTCTTTCTCAATTGAGACCTTTCATAAGTTTGCAACTTTTTATAAGCAGACCAATGTCAGCTCATTAGTGCTTTTAAGACAGATACTATTTACAGGATATGAGGCACTGACTCTTGTATTGGTATTAGCAACTGCCATTAGTGGCTTGTTGTTGAGCCAGTTTGGTTCGCTTCTTATAAATCTTGGTCAAGAACAGCTTTTTTATAGTATTTTTGTCAAGGCAATAACATGTGAGATTGCATGCGTTTTGACAGCATTCTTGATTGTGGCAAGATCAGCACCTGCAATAGCAACAGAACTGGCAAATATGAACGTTAATCAAGAGATAGAATTAATAGATTCAATTGGTATTTCTCCTGTTTCTTATCTTGTTATTCCGCGCATGATTGGTGTAACAGTGTCTTGCGTTGTATTGACGATATACTTCAATATAGCATCTTATTTAGGTGGTTGGCTTATCGCTAATTACCTTAACCCCTTACCTTTTTCGAGTTACATAAACAGTATTTTAAAAACCATTTCTATAGCAGATTTTGCTCAAACAATAATCAAGTCATTAGTATTTGGCATATTAATTTCTTTAATTTCGACATATCATGGTTTTCAAGTCAAAAAAGCAATAACACAAGTGCCACAACGCACAATAAAAGCAGTGGTCTATTGCCTAAGCTCGATAATTATATTTAATGTAATTATCTCATTAATGTTTGCAATATTATGAAAACGACAATAGAAATCAGTAATGTAAAGCATTTCATTTCAAGCACATCATACCTTAAAATAGATAGGCTTGTGATTGATACTATGCAAAATATCTTAATAAAGACTAAAGTAAATAGCGGTTTGAGTGCATTTTTAAAGCTATTAAGCGGTGTAGTCAGCCCTGACGAAGGAGAAATATTAATATTTGGAGAAAATTTAAATTACTGTTCAGAAGCAAAGTATATTGAGATAAAAAAGACAATCAGTTATAGCTATCAACATGGTGTAATGGTCTCAAATCTGACAATATTAGAAAATCTTTTACTCACTTTAAACTTTCACTTCAAAGAGCTCACATATTCCGAACGTGTAAATTATATATATGATTTTATAAAGTCCTATGATATTAACCATCATCTTGATAAAAGACCTGTTGATTTGGGTTTTATGCAGAAAAAAATATTTGGCATTATCCGTTCTTGCCTAATAAACCCACGTCTTTTAATATTGGATGAACCTTTTCAAAATCTTGAAACAAAGTATTGTGGCATACTTGAATCTTTGATTGAGAGACATATAGCAAAAGGTAACCATATAATTCTTGGTGCCAGCTTGAACCAAGAGTTTGAATTTGTAAACCAAACAATCAATTACTTTCCATTTGTTCAGCAAATTTGATTAGGAACCTCATAATTAATGCATACATTTTTAAAGAATTATTATAATCATTTAAAGCTCTTTTCTAAAAACGCCAAACTTTTTTTAATAGGCGGAATTTTTAACGGAATTGGGCTCTCTGTTTTTAGCTTACTTTTTAATCTATACTTGAAAGAACATGGCTTTTCAGAGTCTCAAATTGGTCAGGTCTTATCTTGGGGGTCTTTGGGCTCTGCTTTGGTTGCCATTCCAGCAGCAATGCTTTTGGAGAGAGTACATGTCAAAAAAATACTGATTTACTCGACTATTCTTGCTTGCTTTGCATACTTCTTTTCAATATTTAGCAAGACACTTTCATTAATCTTTGCATTCATGTTTTTTGCAAACTCATTTATCACAGTTTACAGGGTCTCGATTGCACCTTTCTTTATGAGAAATAGTAACAAAGAAGAGCGGATATACTTGTTTAGCGTCAACTCAGCATTGTCAATGCTATCACAATTAATCGGCTTTGTAATTGGCGGTTATTTACCAAAAGCAATTATGAAATTTGGACTTAGCTCTGATTTATCATTTGCTTATGAAGTCGCACTTTACATATCAATAGCAGGCACAATGCTATCAATCTTTCCATTTATATCTATCAAACAGGCTGCTATTCCCAAAAACCCAACAAATATGTTTGCAAAAATTAAAAACTACAATTGGCACATTATTACCAGATTAATGATTCCTAAAGTGCTTGTTGGCTTTGGGGCAGGTCTGGTCATTCCCTTTATGAATTTGTATTTCAAAAATGAATATAATCTTGAATCTGACACTATTGGGATATTCTTTTCAGTTATGCAAGTCTTTCTCTTTTTAGGAATGATGTCGGCACCGTATCTGACAAAGAAGCTTGGAATGATGCAAAGTATTGTGTTGACCGAACTGTTGTCTATTCCTTTTATGTTTATCTTGGCAATGTCACGTTATTTGCCTCTTGCTGTAATTGCCTTTATAATGAGAGGGACTCTGATGAATATGAACTTGCCGATAAGCTCCAACTTTGAAATGGAATTAGTTAAACCATACGAACAACCATTTACTAACGCAATCTCAACCTTTGGATGGCAAGGTGCATGGACCTTTAGTGCATGGGCAGGTGGGCAAATAATTGAAAAGTATTCTTTTGCATTTTCATTCTATGTTACCATTGTTGCATACTTCTTGTCAGCTGCAACTTATTACTACTTCTTCTCCAAAAAAAGATTGTATATGGCAAATTAATGTAATTGGAATGATTTGTGCATTATATTATAAAAAACTAAATAATTGTGGAGGACTTTTGAAAAAAACCTTACTTTTAACAATATGCTTGATAACTCTTTTAGGGCTTTATGCTCAACAACCACCTGCAGATTATTATCACAGATATGAACAAATGAAAGCTGTGATGGATTCATTGGCTGCTGCTGCACCAGGCTATGTTCGTGTTGATTCTATTGGATATACACAAGTACTTGAACAACCAATTTGGGCTATAAAACTGAGCCAAAATGCTGCTGTTGATAGAGATGTACCAAGACTTCTTTTTATCGGAGATATACACTCTGAAGAGATTATTGGGCAAGAAATTATTATGTCTAATATCAAAGAATTTGTGCAAAATAGAAATCAACAACCATATCGTAATTGGTTTCAAAGACTCGAAATGTGGTTTGTGCCATGTATGAACCCTGATGGACTATCTATTGTGATGAGCGGACAAGATTTGACTTATAGAAAAAACCTCAGAGACAACAATTTGAATGGAGTGTTTGATTTTGTGCCTGGACAAGGTGGCGACATTGACGGTGTTGACTTGAATAGAAACTTTGGCTCGCATTGGGTGCATGGAGACACTCTGTATGCCTCATCAGGATATGAAATATACGACTATTATAGAGGACCAGCACCTTTTTCAGAAGCTGAGTCACAAACAATAAAAAGATTCATGGAAAAATACCAATTTGTATATTCTGTAATGTGGCACTCAAGCCGAACTGGTAACTTATCTGAAAAAGTATATCCCCCGTTTAATTTTAAAAATGTAAGACCAGCACCTGATCTTGATATTAATAACTCTATCGGTCAAAACTTTGCAAATAAAATACCCAAACAGTCTGGCTCTGGCTTTTATGAAAATGCTCCTTCTATGGGAAGAGTATCTACCTCAAATATATGGGCTTATTTAGAATTAGGAACTATCCAATTAGTTGTCGAATGTGGTACATCTGATATCCAACCAAATCAACAAGTATTGAATTCAACAATAGAACGCTGCACACAAGCAGTGAAATGGCTGTTAAATAGAGCTATGCCAATTAGTGAGCAAAGTATTGAGCTTTCCTGTTTGACTGGTCTCATAACCGATGCAGTAACAGGTAACCCTCTCAGAGCAGAAATAAAAGTACATGGCAGAGATTCAAAACAATTATCTCCACGTATGTCAAATGCAGAGTATGGACGTTATTGGAGACCATTATTGTCTGGAAATTATACAATTACCGTTCAAGCAAAAGGATATGTAAGCCAAACAATTGACAATGTTGCAGTAAACTATGGTGGATGGAAAAAGGTGAATGTCGCTCTGGAACCATTACCAAGCTATCGAGTGCGTGGAAGCGTTAAAATGAATAATCAAGCTGTGAACTCAACGATTGTCATATCTGACATAGTACCTGACACCTTGTTTTGTGAAAATGGTGAGTTTGATATTTACCTAAGTGAAGGAGAGCATAGCTTTACAGTCTTTACTGAAAATAATATCAGCACTAAGAAAACAGTTGATATACAAGGTATGAGCTATTTGTCATTTAATCTTAATGATGAGGAGATAATCTTTAATGATAACTTTGATAATGGCTTGGCAAATTGGGATGTAGAAGGTCCATGGACAACTGTATTTGATGAAAACCGACACTTTGCTGCTGATAGTTGGGGAGGAAAAGGCTTATATCAATCTAATTGCGATGTTTGGATAATAAATAGCGAAGCAATAGACTTGCCAGCAGATAGCGATAAAGATATAAATATGGTTGTTGAACATCGTATTTACACTGAATGGGAGCATGACTTTGTAACAATTGATATCTCAACAGACCAAGAAAATTGGACAAATTTATTCAGAGAAGCTGGGCAATATGATAATTGGCACAAAACTTTTATACCACTAAATGACTATCGTGGAGAAAGCGTTTACTTTAGATTTAGATTAAAAGATGGGCTTGAAGGCGATGTAAATATGCCCGAACTTACCGATCCAGGCTGGGATATTGATAATATTTGTATTGCTTCATTCTCACCAGAATTTGTAAGTAATAATAGCCCAACAGCTATAAAACCTGATATTCGACTGAAAGGAAATTACCCAAATCCATTTAACCCTGAAACAAGAATTGAGTTTGTTATTGAACAAGACCATGTAGAAAATGCAAATATCGAAATATTCAATATCAAAGGACAAAAAGTACAGACTTTGCCTATCGGACTAAATGAGATGCGTAGCCAACACGTTGTTTGGCATAATAATAGACTAAGTTCTGGTATATATTTCTATCGACTCAATATCAATGGCTCAAGCTATGGAATAAAAAAAGCTGTATTGCTTAAATAAATAATAATACTTTAAAATACTTTAGCCACCTATTAGGTGGCTTTTTTTAATACTCGTATATAGCAATGGCTTCATTTGAAAAGGATTGATTTTCTCTGTACTTTAATATAAGGTATAAAGCGTGTATTTAATATGGATATCTTTTGTGGCACCTATTTTATAGCATTCACCAAAAATCTATTGACAAAAAAAAGCCTATTTATTAAATGTAAAAATGCAAGAATGTGAGGGAAATATGATTGAAAAAATAATAAAATTCTTCTTCGGAGATAGAAAAGAAAAAGAACTAAAAAAAGTTCTGCCTATCATTGAAGCAATAAACAGAGAGTTTGAACAACTAAACACTCTTAATAATGAAGAATTAAAAGAAAAAGTAAATGATATACGAGAAGAAATCCAGCAAGCATTAAAACCATTAGAAATTGAGCTTGAAAGACTTAGAAAAGAATATCAAGAAACCGCTGATGAAAAAGATAAAAATGCTATCAGCAATACAATAGATGAAAAAGCAAAATACTTAAAAGAGTTTACTCAGTCTATTCTCGATGATAATCTTATAGACGTATTTGCTATTGTCAAAGAAACATGCCGCAGATTGGTCGGACATAAATATAATGTGCGCGGGCATGAAGTTGTCTGGGACATGGTACCTTTTGATGTCCAGCTTATTGGCGGTATTGCTTTGCATCAAGGAAATATTGCAGAAATGGCAACTGGAGAGGGTAAAACTCTGGTAGCAACTCTGCCTTTATTCTTAAATGCATTGACAGGACGGGGCGTTCATTTAGTTACTGTAAACGATTATCTTGTGCAACGTGACGCAGAATGGATGAGCCCAATCTTTGACTTTCATGATATCTCTGTTGGCACAATAGCCAATAATATGCCATCTAATCTTCGAAAAGAAGCATATGAATGTGATATTACTTATGGCACAAATAGTGAGTTTGGTTTTGATTATCTGAGAGATAATATGGCTGTTAGCTCTGAACAGCTTGTGCAAAGAAATCACTTCTTTGCAATTATTGACGAGGCAGACTCTGTCTTAATTGATGAGGCACGAACCCCTTTAATCATATCAGGTCCTGTTGCTGATAGTAAAAATTACTATACAGATATAAACCCTATTATTAAAAAGTTAGTATACATGCAAAACCAATTTGTGCAAAGACTTATGTCAGAAATAAGAGCTTTACAAAATAAAGAGTCTTTTAGCAGTGAAGATAGTAATGAGTTAGGTAGAAAACTATTGCTTGTTAAAAGAGGTGCACCCAAAAATAAAGCCTTCATCAAATTGATGAAAGAGCCAGATTTGAAAAAGCTTGTGCAAGACTATGAAGGCTGGATGCTTAGAGATAAAACAATGCACGAAATTGATGAAGAACTATTCTATTCAATAGAAGAGGCAAATCACAGTGCTGATCTTTGTGAAAAAGGGCAAAATGAGCTGTCCAAGCTGTTCCCAAACCTTTTTGTTGTGGAGCATCTTGACGAAGCATTATCAAATATTGAACAAAATGAAGAGCTGAGCCAAGAAGAAAAAGCCCGTCAAAAAGAGAGAAAAACATCAGAATATATACAAAAAAGTGAATATTTGCATAATATCTCTCAGCTTATCAAAGCTTATGCTCTGTTTGAAAAAGATGTTGAATATGTCGTGGTTGACAATAAAGTGATGATTGTTGATGAGTTTACAGGACGTATGATGCCTGGACGCAGATTCAGCGATGGTCTTCACCAAGCATTAGAAGCAAAAGAAAATGTAACAATTGAGGACGCAACTCAAACTTATGCAACTATTACCTTGCAAAACTTCTTTAGAATGTATGATAAACTAAGTGGTATGACAGGTACTGCAATTACAGAAGAATCTGAATTTCATGAAATATATAAAATGTCTGTAAAAGTAATTCCAACTAATGAACAAATAACACGCTTAGATTATGACGACCTCATCTATCTGACTAAAAATGAAAAATACTCGGCAATAATTGATGAGATTGAATATTGGCACAAACAAAATAAGCCTGTGCTTGTGGGTACTATTACTGTTGAAGTAAGTGAAATTTTAAGCCGCCTTTTAAAAAGAAAGAATATCGCGCACAATGTTTTGAATGCTAAATATCATGAAAAAGAAGCTGAAATTGTCGCTTTGGCAGGACAACCAGGTGCTGTAACAATAGCAACAAACATGGCAGGACGTGGTACTGATATTAAGCTTGGGAAAAGTGTAATTACACAAATAAAAGAAAACTATCATGGACTACCAAAAATAGTGTCTGAAGAGATACCTTTTGGTCAACCCATCGATGGCTTGCATATAATAGGCACGGAAAGACACGAGAGTCGCAGAATTGACATGCAGCTACGTGGTCGTGCAGGAAGACAAGGAGATCCAGGTACATCAAGATTTTACTTATCTTTGGAAGATGACTTGATGAGACTGTTTGGCTCTGATAGAATAACCGGACTCTTGCAAAGAGCTGGCTTAAAAAGCGGCGAAGCAATTACGCATCCATGGATGACTAATGCCGTTGAAAAAGCTCAAAAAAGAGTGGAAGAACAGAACTTTGAAATAAGAAAACAGTTGATTAAATATGATGAAGTAATGAATCAACAAAGGGAAGTGATTTATACTTATCGAAGAAACGTGTTAAAAGGCTATGATTTAAAGCTAGATATTGAAGATATGATAAAAAACTCGATGGAAAAACTCGTGCTCACTCACACAGAAGGTATTCCATACTCTGAAGACTGGCCACTTGATAGAATTAGAAATTGGTTGGCAGTTCAACTAAATATTAAGATTGCCCAAGATGAATTTAACTTGCCAAGATTGAGCCAAGAATTACTATATGATGTGATTTGTGAGTTTGCATTAAAAGAATATGAAGCAAGAGAAAAAATGCTCGGTATTGACACTATGAGAGAAATCGAGAGACGAAGCCTTTTGGAAGTAGTTGACAATGAATGGCGAGACCATTTGCATGAAATGGATATATTGCGAGAAGGAATATCTTTCAGAGCTTATGCAAATAAAGACCCTCTTATTGAATACAAAACAGAGAGTTTTAAACTATTTGAAGAGCTTATCGTCCGTATTCATGATCAAACAGTTAGACGAGTTTACAATTCTTATATTGTAACACAAGAGAATATAAAAAACTTACTCGATAATGCAATATTAAAACATGATGATATCTCAGCTTATCAAAGAGCTACATCTGGTGCTGAGAATAAAGCTGAGCCTGCAAAAGTTCAACCAGTTAAAAACCTTGATAAAGTTGGACGAAATGATCCATGTCCATGTGGAAGCGGATTGAAATATAAAAAATGTTGCGGGAAAATGGAATCTTTTAATGACAGCAACAATTAATTCGATTATATTATTAGAAAGCTATTCTTAGTTTGTTGAAAGGAATAATATTATGAGAAAGAAAGTAGATACTCTGCAAGAGATGATGGATAAAATAAGAAAATTAGAAGAACTTACAGGTGATAAGAACCTTAAAAATAGTAAAATGATTGAACAATTGATTAATAAATATCTCTCTAAGAAAATCAAAAACTTTAATAATAGAATTATGAGCGAAAATGAAAAGAAGGTTTTAACAAATGATGCCTTTTCATATTTGTTAAGTCTTGTAAATAACGAAGTTTTACTATATACTGAGTTTGAAAAAGTATTAAATATATTAATCCAATTTAGCGATGAAATGGATAAACCTTTGGATGAGTTGAGTGTAATTTTATTGCTTGAGATGATGAGTTATGCCAACTATGATGAAGATATTATCAGACATATAATAAAATTGTATCTTAGCACACCTGAACTTATGCATGACCTAAATTATATAGCTCATTAAAAATAACATCTCGTTTGTTGTGATATAGAAAGGAATAAAATGGCAAAGCCACTAATAATCGTAGAGTCTCCCGCTAAAGCCAAAACTATCGGGAAGTTTTTAAATAACCAATTCGTGGTCAAAGCATCAATGGGACATATTCGAGACCTACCTAAAAAAGAATTGGGTGTAGACGTAGATAATAATTTTAAACCAAAATATATAAATGACAGCTCAAAAAAGAAGATAATTGACGAACTTAAAAAATACGCAAAAGAAGCACCATCAATCTATTTGGCATCTGACCATGACCGCGAAGGAGAATCGATTGCATGGCATTTAGCTCAGGTGCTAAATAAAGAGAGTAAAAATAAGCCTGTTTATCGAATTGTGTTTAATGAAATAACAAAAAAAGCGATTCAAGAAGCTGTTGAAAAGCCTGGCAAAATTAATGAAAATAAAGTTGATGCTCAACAAGCAAGACGTGTCTTAGACCGCATTGTAGGATATAGAATAAGCCCCCTTTTATGGAAAACTATCAGTTCGTCAAACTTGAGTGCAGGTAGAGTTCAGTCAGTTGCTCTTAGGCTAATCTGCGAACGAAATGAAGAGATTCAAAAGTTTGTACCAGAAGAATATTGGACAATTGAGTCTGAATTCTGGAGAGACAATCTGCCACCTTTCAAAGCTATACTTAATAAATACGACGACAAGAAAATTAAATTAGAGAATAAAGAGCAAAGCGATGAAATAATAAATGATATTTTAAATAATCAAGCTGTTTTAAGCTCTTTACAAAAAAGTGAACGCCTAATACAACCACAAGCACCATATATCACTTCTACTCTGCAACAAGATGCAGCAAGGATTTTGAACTTTTCAGGCAAAAAAACAATGATGTTAGCACAAAACTTATATGAAGGTATGGATATAGGAGGAGAGTCGCTTGGTCTGATTACCTATATGAGAACTGACTCGGTGAGAATTGCAGACGAAGCAGTCCAAAATGCACGTGAATTTATTAATAAAGAAATCGGCGATAAGTATCTCAATAAATTTGTTCGTACTTTTAAAAATAAAAGCGAGTCTCAAGATGCACACGAAGCTATAAGACCAACATATCCATGGCGTACACCAGAATCTTTGCAAAAATACCTAAACCCCGACCAATTTAAAATGTATCAAATCATTTGGCAAAGATTTATTGCAACTCAAATGACACCAGTAAAACTTAACTCTGTTAAAATCGATATAAGCTGTGGTAAAGCACTTTTTACCACTTCTGGTTCAGTAATAATCGATGATGGTTTTTATAAAGTATATCCTTATGTGAATATTGCTCTTGGTGAAAATATACATCCTGATTATGCTGAAAATGATAATCTTGAAATGAAAAAGCCAACAGGAAAACAACATTTTACAAAAGCACCCTCCGCTTTTACAGAAGCTCAGTTAATTAAACTACTTGAGTCTTTAGGGATTGGCAGGCCCTCAACATATGCCTCGATTACCAATACAATCTTAGAGCGTGAATATGTAAAAATGATAGAAAAACGCTTTTTCCCAACTGACTTGGGTATCTTGGTCAATCGTTTCTTAGTACATTATTTTGATAATCTTTTTAATGTAAAATTTACTGCAGAAATGGAAGATAAACTTGATAATGTAGAATATGGTAAACAATTATGGGTGGACCTTTTAAAGAGTTATTACGAAATAATTATGCAATTGATTGACAAGGTAAAGATTACTGAAGCCCGCGAATTGATGACAGAAGAAACTGACATCAAATGTGAGAAATGTGGGCATAATATGATAATTAAAAATGGCAGAAATGGACAGTATCTTGCATGCTCAAACTACCCCAAATGCCAAAATATTAAGAGCTTTACGCGAACTGATGATGGCAAAATAGAAGTTTTGGAGAAAAAGGACACTTTAACTGATATTATGTGCGAAAAATGTGGCTCGCCAATGGCAGTTAAAAAAAGCAAAAATGGAGAGTTTCTCGGCTGTAGCAACTATCCAAAATGTAAAACAATTGTCAATTTTTCAAGAGATAAAGATGGAAACATAGTAATAGATAAGCCAAAACATACTGGAGAGAAATGCCCTGAGTGCGGTAAGCCACTTGTAATAAGGAAAGGCAGATATGGAGAGTTTTTCTCTTGTTCTGGCTATCCAGAATGTAAGTTTATTCGCTCTATGACTTCTGGTGTAAAATGCCCAAAGTGTAAAGAAGGCGAACTTGTCTCCAAAAAGGGTGCAAAAAATCGTAATTTCTATGCCTGTTCAAGGTACCCAGATTGCGATTATATAGCACCACATAAACCCATCGCTCTTAGTTGTATTGAATGCAAACACCCATATTTGGAAGAAATGACAGACAAGGCAACTAAAACAAAGTATAAGAAATGCCCAAACTGTGGGAAAGAATACTATTAATCCTCTATTATATTATTAGGATGGTCTATGCATTTTTTAGATAGTGTGATAAGCAGCTTACAGACTATTATGAGTCATAAAATGCGTTCATTTTTGACTCTATTGGGTATTATTATTGGTATTACAGCCGTCGTCGCTATGTTTTCATCAATATATGGCATCAAAGCTATTATGAAAGAAAATATGGAGAATATGGGTTTTAACAACTCTTTATACGTGATGCAAAAAAGAGAAAATAGCTCATCTGGTGGAAGGCATTTTGGCGGAATGATGCGTTATAATAGGACAAGTAGGAAAAGTAAGCCTGTAAATTATCGAGACTTTGAATATATAAAAGCGAAAGCCCAATATAAATATATTTATGGGATGGTCGAAAATTGGCAAAAAACATCAACTGATGAATGGATACTCTTAAAATCCACAAATAATGATTTTTTCAAATCAAAATCGTATGAATTAAGTCAAGGTAGATACTTCAACAACTTTGAAGAAAAAAATGCTGAAAATGTTTGTATTATAGGGCACCTTTTTGCTGAGGAAGTACTGAATGATACTAATCCTATAGGAAAACTAATTACTGTTGGTAAAAAACAATATAATGTAATCGGGGTATTAGGTGCTGATAAACTGAACACCAAAGCAGGCTTTAGTTTTAACCCGTGGGAACGTCGAATGGAATTAAGAGCAGTCTATGTGCCTCTAAAAACAGGTTCTACATACTTTAGAAACAATAAAACTATTGACTTTATTTATTTGCAAGCAGAAGATGGTGAAAGCTTTGCAAAATTGAAGACAGATATTACTCAATTACTACTTTCACGACGAAACATGTCTCATGATTTTGATTTTGAAGATATTGGCTCTATGTTTATAACAATCAATCAAGAGATGGATGAAATGCTAAAGAAATGGAATCTCACACTAATGGCTATTGCTTCTGTATCATTGATTGTTGGCGGTATTGGCTTATTTAGTACTTTGCTTATTTCAATAAATGAACGTATGATGGAGATTGGTGTTAGAAAATCACTCGGTGCAACAGATAAAGATATCTTCTTCTATTTTATTATGGAAGCTCTTGTTTTATCATTTATTGCGGCAGTAATTGGCATTTCACTCGGAGTAATTTTAGTCAAAAGCATGGGAGCTGCAATGGGTTCTCAATTGGTAATATCTGCTTGGAGCTTGATAATCGGATTGTCTTTTGCTTTTGCAATAGGCTTATTATCGGGTATTTTCCCAGCTTATAAGGCTTCTTCTATCGATCCAATTCAAGCAATCTATTACTTTGAATAATTTCATACTTTCTGTATATTCTGATTTTATATCAATTATTCATTAATGAAGCTGATTATTAGAGCCTATTGTTTTGCTTTTAAATCCAATAAAATTACCTCAATTAGAAGCTCAGATAACTTAAAGCAGAAATACTTGTTCAATTATTATTAATTTTTCTTTATTAACTGTGATTTCTAAGGTCTTATTAAAAGTCTAATAATAAATAAGTTAAGCAGACATACGATATTTATTTTGCAATAAAGTTATTTTTATCTTGACACGATTACCCTATATCGTAAATTGACAGTACATATCGCGAGATGGAGCAGCTGGTAGCTCGTCGGGCTCATAACCCGAAGGTCGGAGGTTCAAATCCTCCTCTCGCTACCAATAGACGTGCGGCGGCGTGGCTCAGTAGGTTAGAGCATCGGAATCATAATCCGCAGGTCCGGGGTTCAAGTCCCTGCGCCGCTACCATAGATTTATTTTGCTTTCGTACTAAAGCATATTTTGGTATGATGCGCCAGTAGCTCAGCAGGATAGAGCAACAGCCTTCTAAGCTGTGGGTCAGGGGTTCGAATCCCTTCTGGCGTGCCATATATTACGGTGGTTGTAGTTCAATGGCAGAGCACCGGATTGTGGTTCCGGGCGTTGTGGGTTCGAGTCCCATCAGCCACCCCATTTTTCTCATATTTTTTGTTGATTGAAAAATTATATCTTAGATAAATAGACTGTCGGCTCTTGATGTAGATAGCTCCAATGCTGCAAAGAGGTCACAAATATGTAACCTGGATGTAAGCAAAGAGAAAAGGGGCACACTACAAATCAAAGCTCAGTAGGAGATATAATAAAGTTTAACAAGCAATTAATGAACATAATTAGCGATAAATAGTGGAACATGCAATCCCAAAAAGACACAAAATCAGGGACCGTCCCAAACAGTGTGTCTCTCTTGACAAAAACAAGAGAATCTCCAAATTGATTTTATAATAATAAAAAAGGAGGTTCTCGTGAACTTAACCCACTCTCAATTAGAAGAAATACTGGATTC
>Ga0265293_10001781_pt1 | contig 45657 bp, 44 predicted proteins | sample Munlanlewell138R_FD_192505 | JGI IMG/M metagenome (GOLD analysis project Ga0265293, IMG submission 192505) | Leachate microbial communities from a municipal landfill in Southern Ontario, Canada - Leachate well 138R | ecosystem: Engineered > Solid waste > Landfill > Unclassified | place: Canada... | reverse complement strand
CAACCTTAATTATTATGAGTTTTATTTAATCGATGACAATAATGAAATTAAAATTGACGGAAACAATTTAATGATTTTTGAAAATTCTATTTATTTAAATTCTAAATATATATTATCTTTAATAAAAGATGATGATAATCTTAAAACCTTAAGTTATGAATTTAAATTAGTAACTAATTTAGGAGACCACTATATAACTTTAAAGTTTAGCGAAGAAGAAAAACCTTACTTATTCGCTAAAATGCATCAAACAAACCTTTATGATGACTTATATATTTATTTTGATGAACAAGATGCTGATTTTGTTCAATTAAATGGTCATGATATAACGGAAGATGATTATAGTTATGAAAGTGGATTACTAATTATTAAAGCGAATTATCTTTATAAGGTTTATAATATGAATCCTAAAAGGAAAAATTTGATAATAACATATCAATTTGAAAAGAAAGAAATTAAAAATATTTACGTAGGATTTATAACGATTACTCGTTAAAAATTAAAAATATTTTAATGTTATTAACATCTCTTATATAAGGGATGTTTTTTTCTTCTTTTAAAGTAAGATTCTTTTCTTTAATAGAATTTAAAATTTGTTGAGATAAATATTTTGGAATATTTAAGGTAAGAGATTCTAATCCGGTATAATTTTTAGTGTCAATTAAAAAATCATCCCAGATATTGTAGGCGATGTGATGATGATAATTGTTGTTACTTAAAAAGATTGCTTGTTCATTCCAATTAAAAATAATATCAAAGCCTAAAATATGGTGATAAAAATCAGTCGCTTTTTCTAAGTTTTTAACATGAAGATGAAGATGACCTATATTAGTGTCATTGGGGATAACTTTAAAATCATCTTTAATTTTATGTAATAATAAATCTTCATAATCAAGTCTTTGGGTAAAAAGAGGGGTTTCTCCTTTAATATCAAAACCTATAAGATCGCTATAAACTTCAATTCCATTACCCTCAGGATCATTAAAATATAATGCTTCACTAAAACCATGATTAGAACCACCAATTTTTATATTCTTTTTAATTAAAGAAAATAAAAATTGGCCTAAATAGTTTCTATTAGGAAGTAAATAGGCAACATGATAAAGTGAATCATTTGATTTTAATTTTAGATTAGGATTATGAATTAATGTTAGGAAACTATTCTTTTTAGTTCCTAGATAATACTTATTTCCAATAACTTTATTTAAAGAAAAACCTAAAACGTTTTGATAAAAATCTAGCATCTTATTAATATCTTTTACTCTAATTGATAAGTGAGTAAAATGCATAGTATTTTGATTGTGGTAATCCATTATTTTAATACCTTCTTTCCTTAATTTATGTAAAAAAAACTTAAAGTAAATTATCGTTGACACCTATATTCATAGATGATATAATTATTAAGCGTGTAAACACACCATAGTGGGAGATTATATCGAACCACATACTTATTATATATGAAGGAGGATGTGTTAATGGCAAAAAAGATTGTCAGACAAGTTAAATTACAAATTCCAGGTGGAAAAGCAACACCTGCGCCACCTGTTGGTCCAGCATTAGGGCAAGCGCAAATTAATATTCCGGAATTTGTTAAAAGATTTAACGACATGACCCAAAACATGATCGGTTATATTGTACCGGTTGTTATTAATGTTCATGATGATAGAAGCTTTTCGATTATAACAAAAACACCACCAGCTTCGGATTTCTTAAAGAAAGCCGCTAAAATAGATAAAGGTGCTTCAAACCCTTTAAAAGAAAAAGTTGGAACGGTTACAAAAGCTCAAGTTGAAGAAATAGCAAAAACAAAAATGCCAGATTTAAATGCTTATGATTTAGACCAAGCGGTTAAAATAATTGAAGGAACCGCTAGACAAATGGGCATTACTGTTACAGATTAATTTAGAAGTTATTCTAAATTGTGGGAGGAAATCCCGTTATACCACATTTAGGAGGAAATATGAAAAGAGGAAAGAAATACCTAGAAGCTTTTAAGCTTGTAGATAAATCAGTTAGATACTCTGGACTTGACGCAATTAAATTAGCTAAAAAAACTACAACAACTAAATTTGATTCAACCGTTGAGGTTGCGATTAGATTAAATGTTGATCCTAAAAAAGCTGATCAAAATATCAGAGGAGCAATAAGCTTACCTCATGGTACCGGTAAAAGTGTTAGAGTTGTCGTAATGGCACCAACTGATTTAGCTAAAGAAGCTTTAGAAGCAGGTGCAGATTTTGCTGGAGAAGCAGAATTACTAGAAAAAATAAATGGTGGTTGGTTAGACTTTGATGTTTTAATCGCAACCCCAGAAATGATGCCAAAATTAGGTAGACTAGGAAGAGTTTTAGGGCCCAAAGGATTAATGCCTAACCCAAGAACCGGAACAGTAACTACCGAAATTAAAAAAACAGTTGAAGAATTTAAAGCGGGTAAAATTGAATACCGAAATGATAAAGTCGGTAACATTCACGCCCCAATCGGAAAAGTATCATTTGACGATAAAAAACTTCACGAAAACTTATTAACCCTTTACCAACAATTAGTATCACTAAGACCGGCATCGGTTAAAGGAACGTATGTTAAATCAATTACAATCTCTACTACAATGGGACCTGGAGTTCCGGTAGCGGAAGATTTAATTATCAAATAAAAAAATTAATAACCAAAGACAGTAGCTGATCAATGATCTTAATTTGCTACCGAGGTGTAATAAAACTGGAACTTATTATCTCTTGTTATGTCTTTGGCAAAATAAGAGATTTTCTTTTTATAAAGAAAATAAAAGGAGAAAACATGGAACGCGTAAGTATTAAGAAAAAAGCGAGTGAAGTTGAATCTCTAGCGGCTAAGTTTAGTGAAGCGTTAACAGTTATTACTTTTGAATACAAAGGTTTAACCGTTGAAAAATTCACCGAACTTAGAACAAGCTTACATAAAGAAGGTATAAATGTTAAAGTTTATAAAAACAATATTACCAAAAGAGCTGCCCAAAAGGCAGGGTATGGTGATATTGTCGAATCTTTAACAGGACCTTTAGCAGTAATTATTTCTAATGATAAAATAGTTGATCCTGCTAAAATACTTTCTGATTTTGCGAAACAAAATAAAATTGTTTCAATTAATTCAGGAATCATTGAAGGAAAAGTTGTTCCCAAAGAAACAATTATTGAAATTGCAAGCTTACCAAATAGAGAAACATTATTAACTCAATTAACAGCTGGATTATTAATGCCAGTGCAACAAATTGCAATCGGCTTAAATATGCTAGCCGAAGCCCAAGAATAATTAAAAGGAGATAAACATGGCTAAATTAACTAAAGAAGCTTTTGTAGAAGCTTTAAAAGAAATGTCTTTATTAGAAATTAAAGAATTAGTTGATGGTTTAAAAGAAGAATTCGGAATTGATCCATCAGCAGTTGCGGTTGCAGCAGGTCCTCAAGGAGCAGCTGATGAAGCAGAAGAAAAAACAGAATTTAATGTAATCTTAAAATCATTCGGTGATAAGAAAATCGAAGTTATTAAGGTTGCAAGAGCAACTACTGGATTAGGTTTAGTAGATGCTAAAAAGTTAGTTGAAACCGCAGATGCCGTTATTAAAGAAAACGTTAATAAAGACGAAGCTGAAAAAATTAAAGCTGATTTCGAAGCTGCTGGTGCAACTGTCGAACTTGCTTAAGTTTTCTAACAATTACCGTAATTAAAACCTAAGGAATGTTACCTTAGGTTTTTTGCGGTATAAAGGATTAAGATATGGACCATTATTTTACTAATAACAATATCAAAGATAAACCAATAAATTTCAAAGTTTATATCTTTAATAAGAGATATGAATTTTTGAGTAATCAAGGAGTTTTTAGTAAAAATAAAATTGATTTTGGTACTAACCTATTATTAAATACAATTCAAATAACTAATGAAAAATCATTATTAGATTTAGGATCTGGAATTGGAATAATGGGAATTATTTTAAAAGATAATTATCCTAATCTTAGAATTACTTTATCTGATGTTAATAAAAGAGCATTAACTTTAGCAAAAACTAATGCCAATCAAAATAAAGTTTTAGTAAATATTATTGAATCAAATTTATTTGAAAATATTGAAGATAAATTTGATGTTGTTATTTCTAATCCCCCGATTAGGGCAGGAAAAAAAATTACTTATAAACTTTATGAAGATGCTTATAAACATTTAAATAAAGATGGATCATTATGGATTGTTATTAGAAAAGCTCAAGGAGCCAAAACAACTTATTCTTTTTTAACAACAATTTATAGTGAAGTTGTTATTGTAAATAAAAAAAATGGATATTATATCGTAAAAGCAATTAAGTAATAAAATGGTACTATATTGACAAACGTTAAAATTGTATGGTAAAATGAAAAATTGCATGGAAAACTTTTTATATATCTAAACATATAAAAAAAATGGTATTAATAAAACACCCTAAAAAAATGATAGGAGCGTGAATAAATGGGTTATAAAACTGTGAAATACGGTAAAAAAGCTGAACGTAGAAATTACTCGAGGATGTTATATGAAGTTGAATTACCCAATTTAATTGAAGTTCAAACCAGTTCGTTTGATCAATTTATTGAAACTGGTATTAATGAACTATTAAGAGATATTTCTCCAATTGAAGGTCATAGCGGGGACTTAAAACTACATTTTGAAAAATGTTTTTTATCAGAAGCTAAACAATCAATCGAAGAAGCTAAACTAAGAGATGTTGATTATTCGAAACAATTATTTGCAGAAGTAAAATTAGAAAACGTAATAACTGGTGAGGTTAGACAAACTAAAGTATTAATGTCAGACTTACCAATGATGACTCCATCAGGAACATTTATTATTAATGGTTCTGAGAGGGTTGTAGTCTCACAAATCGTACGCTCAAGTGGCGTTTATTTTACTTCTGAATATGATGAAAAATTAAATAAAATTAAGTATGCCGGTCAAATGATGCCAACTCGTGGGGCATGGATTGAACTAGAACAAGGTGCTAAAGAAATTTTATATGTTAAAATTGATCGCTCTAAAAAAATTCCTTTAACAACATTAATTAGAGCTTTAGGTTTTCAGACTAAAGTTGAAATTGAAAATACTTTTGGAAAAAACACTTTAATTAATAACACCTTTGATCGTGATGACACTAAAAATTCAAATGATGCGGTGATTGAATTATATTCAAAATTACGTCAAGGAGAAATTGTTCCAGCCGAAGCTGCGAGAGACCACTTACGTAATCGTTTCTTTGATCGCCGAAGATATGATTTGGCTTCAGTAGGCCGTTTTAAATACAATAAGAAATTAGATGTTTTATCAAGAGCATTAAATACTTATCTTAATGAAAATTTATATGATGAAAACGGTGAAGTTTTATTTGAAAAAGATACTTTTTTAAATCGTAAAGTTATTAATGAAATAGCTAAAGTAAGACATATTTTATTAAAAGAAGTAATCACAAAAGAAAATAATATTGAAAATGAAATGGGTGATGAAATTTTAGCTACTTACCTACCTGATGGTGGTAATAAATTATATGCTAAAGAAAACATTCATGATTTAAGAACCCAAGAAATATTAATTCGTAAAAACGAAGAAATTACTCCAGAGAAAATTACTTTACTACGTAAACATCGTGCTAGTTTAGATAATAAAGTTGTTAAGTACTTTTTATCTGAAGATGTTTATTTAAAAGAAGAAACAAGAAAAGGTGTTTTCGTCGAAGTTTTAAATGTTTATATTTATGATGAAAATAATCAAAAATCTAATCCAATTAGATTAGTTGGTTCAAACCAAAGTGAAGATAAGAAATATGTGGTAACATCAGATATTATTGCAGCAATTTCTTATTATTTAAACCTTTACGAAGGCGTTGGCCAAACAGATGATATTGACCATCTTGGTAATCGCCGGGTTAGATTGATTGGTGAATTATTAAAAAACCAATTTAGAATTGGTTTAGCTAAAGCTGAAAAATCTATTAAAGATAAAATGTCAGTAACAACATTTGCTGATGCAACTCCTGCTAATATTATGAATATGATGCCACTTGCATCAACAATTAGAAACTTTTTTGGGTCTTCTCAATTATCTCAATTTATGGATCAAATTAATCCATTAGCCGAACTAACTCAAAAAAGAAGAATTTCGGCGTTAGGACCTGGTGGAATTAAAAGAGATAGAGCGGGCGTTGAAGTTAGGGACGTTCATAACTCTCACTATGGAAGACTTTGTCCAATTGAAACTCCAGAAGGACCATCAATTGGATTGATTTCATCTTTAACAACTTATGCTAAAGTTGATAAATATGGATTTATTATGACGCCGTTTTTAAAAGTACTACAAAATGATAAAAATGAAACTGTTGTAACAAATGATTTTGTTTATTTAACTGCTGATGAAGAAAGAGAAGAATATATTGCATCTGCAGCAACACCGGTTGATGAAAAGGGTATTTTTAAAGAAAATCGAATTATTGCAAGATCTTACGGTGAGACTGCTATTTATGACCGTAATTTAATAACATATATGGACGTTAGTCCTCGTCAATTAGTTTCGGTGGCAACTGCTTCAATTCCTTTCTTAGAACATGATGATGCATCACGCGCCTTAATGGGTGCGAATATGCAACGTCAAGCTGTGCCATTACTTAAACCAGAATCTCCAATTGTTGGAACGGGAATTGAATACCGTGCCGCGAAAGATTCAGGTGTCACAATTGTTTCAAAAGGTGATGGATTTGTTACTTATGTAGATGCCAGCAAAATTGTTGTCGTTAGAAAACCTTTAGAATCTCTTAAACATGGAAGCCGTTTTGTTTATAAACCGGAGATGGAATTTAATTTAGAATTAGCTAAAAAATTATATGATTTAAATTTAGGAGATCATGATGTATATTTCCTAACAAACTTTAAACGTTCAAACCAAGATACTTTAATTTTACAAAAACCTTTAGTTGTATATGGTGAATATGTTGAAAAAGGTGATGTAATTGCTGATGGCCCTGCAACTAATAATGGTGAATTAGCTCTTGGAAGAAACGTAACAGTGGCTTTTATGACCTGGGAAGGTTATAACTATGAAGATGCGATTGTTATGAGTGAAGAATTGGTTAAAGATGATGTTTATACTTCGATTCATATCGATGAATATGAAGCCGAAACAAGAGATTTAAAACAAGCCGGTAATAAAGAAATTATTACTAGAGAAATTCCTTATGCTAGTCAAGATTCCCTTCGTTATTTGGATGATAGAGGAATTATCGTTCCGGGAACAGAAGTTAAAGAAGGCGATATTTTAGTTGGAAAAATTACGCCAAAAGGAGCATTAGAGCCAACACCAACAGATCGTTTAATCTTTGCTGTTTTAGGAGATAAATCAAAAGATTATCGTGACTCTTCATTAAGAGTTCCTCACGGTGGTGGGGGAATTGTCCAATCGGTTCAATACTTTAGTAAAGCTAATGGCGATAAATTGCCACCACTTGTTAATGAACAAATCAAAGTATATGTTGCGCAAAAACGTAAAATTAGTGAAGGGGATAAAATGGCAGGTCGTCACGGTAATAAAGGAGTTATCTCTAAAATATTACCAAAAGAAGATATGCCTTACTTAGCTGATGGTACCCCTGTGGATATTTTACTTAATCCATTAGGAGTTCCTTCAAGAATGAACTTAGGACAAATTTTAGAAATTCATTTGGGATTAGCTGCAAAAAACTTAGGTATTAAAATAGCTACTCCTGTTTTTGATGGAGTTGATGATAAAGAACTTCGTGAAATTATGAAAGATGCTAATGTTGAACCAGATGGTAAAACATATTTATATGATGGTCGGACTGGTGAAAAATATGAATCCCGTATTTCATATGGGGTTATGTATATGTTAAAACTAGCACATATGGTTGATGATAAACTTCATGCTAGAAGTGTTGGACCTTATACAATAGTTACTCAACAACCAATGGGTGGTAAAGCTCAAAATGGCGGACAAAGATTTGGTGAGATGGAAGTATGGGCTTTATATGCATATGGTGCCGCTCATACTCTACAAGAACTACTCACAATTAAATCGGATGATATGATTGGAAGAAATAATGTTTATAGTGCTATTTCTCAAGGAAAACCAATTCCAAAACCATCGATTCCTGAATCATTTAGAGTTTTAACTAAAGAGTTACAAGCACTAGGTCTTTATGCTGAATTAGTAAACATTAAGACTGGTGAAAACGTAGCTAATAAGAGCTTGGTTTTCCCAAGCAAACCTAAAGGAGGTTTTAGATAATGTCGAATAAAAATAGATTAGCTTTACAAGTTGAATTTTTAAAGTTATCAGATAAAGCCTTAGAACATTTAAAACTTGCTGGTATTGATCGTTTAGATGATTTTAATACATTTAATTTAAAAGAAATTAAAGCTTTATTAGCTGAATCTTTTGAAGAAGTATTACCTACTTTAATCAAATACAACTTACCAACTGATGTAGATAATTTATCGTTATCCAACGATTTAGTTGAAATCCTAGAAACATCTAATATTAAAACTTTAGAGGAATTAGTCTTATTTGATAAAGAACAATTATTTAATATTATTCCTGATCCGATTCTATTAGCTGAAATAAATGAATTTCTAACTGAATATGGTCATGATATCGTTGAACCAGGAGTTAAAACTCAAGAAGAACAAGATGAAGTAGATATTGAAGATCGTCTTAAAACTATTATTCCTGAAACAAGAAAAGGATATGGTTCAAAAACTTATTCTCACTTTAAAATAAGATTAGCATCACCTGATGAAATTAGAGCTTGGTCTTATGGTGAAGTTAAAAACCATGAAACAATTAACTACCGAACCGGAAAACCAGAAAAAGATGGTTTATTTGATGAAAGAATCTTTGGACCGACAAGAGATTATCAATGTGCTTGTGGTAAAAAACAACAAACAAATAAAGGGCAAATATGTCCTAAATGTGGCATTGAAATTACGGAATCAAAAGTAAGACGTGAAAGAATGGGGCATATTAATTTAGAAGCTCCAGTTGTTCATACTTGGTATTTAAAAAACTCTCCAAGTAGATTAGCTACTCTATTAGGAATTAAAGCTAAACAATTAGAAGAAGTAGTTTATCATGCATCATATATTGTTATTGACCCGGGAGTTAATACCCCGCTTAAAACTAAACAAATTTTATCTGAACAAGATTATTCTTTATTAGTTGAAGAATATGGTTCAAGATTTGTTGCTTTGACAGGGGCAGAAGCAATCAAAAAACTTCTTCAAGATTTAGATCTTAAAAAAGAAACCTTTAGATTACGCCAAAAAATTAGAACTGCTTCTAAACAAATGCGTGAACGTTATATAAAACGTTTAGAAGTTGTTGAAGCTTTTAATTATTCAGATAATAAACCTGAATGGATGGTGATGGATGTAATTCCTGTTATTCCACCAGATTTAAGACCAATGGTCCCACTTGATGGTGGAAGGTTTGCAACAACAGACTTAAACGATTTATATCGCGTTATTTTAAACCGTAATAATCGTCTTAAAAAACAAATTGAAGTTAGAGCCCCAAGATTAATTATTAAAAACGAAAAAAGAATGCTTCAAGAAGCCGTTGATTCATTATTTGACAACTCAAAAAGTGGTCGAAAAGCTACGGGTGACAGAAGACGTGATTTAAAATCATTATCTGATTTACTGCGTGGTAAACAAGGTCGTTTCCGTCAAAATTTACTAGGAAAAAGAGTTGATTTTTCTGGTCGTTCAGTTATTATTGTGGGACCAGATTTAGAAATGTATCAATGTGGAATTCCTAGAGAGATGGCTTTAACGTTATTCAAACCATTTGTCTTAAGAGAACTCCAAAAAACATTTAATATTGAAAAAAGAAAAAATGCAACCCAAAAATTTGAAAGAAGAGATGCGGATACTTGGGCAGCTTTAGATATCGTTATTAAAGAACATCCAGTTTTACTAAACCGTGCTCCTACTTTACATAGACTAGGGATCCAAGCATTTGAACCAAAATTAATTGATGGAAAAGCCATTAGACTTCATCCGCTAGTCACCCCAGCATTTAATGCTGACTTTGACGGTGACCAAATGGCGGTTCACGTCCCACTTTCGGCGGAAGCACAAGCTGAAGCCAGATTATTAATGTTAGCTTCTAACAATATCTTAAACCCTAAAGATGGTCAACCAGTTGTAACCCCATCTCAAGATATGGTTTTAGGTAATTACTACTTAACAATCGAAAAGAAATTAAACCAAGATATAAAAGATGAAGTTAAGAAAAAAGAACATTTATATAACCATCGTAATGAAGGTAAAATATTTTCATCAATTGAAGAAGTTAAAAAAGCTCATGATTTAAAAGAAATCCATCTTCATACAAGAATCTTATTAAAACCATCTGAAGTAAAAGATACTTTCACTGAAGAACAAAATCATAAATATTTAGTAACTACATTAGGAAAACTTATTTTTAATGAAATTCTACCTCCTAACTTCCCTTACTTAAATGAACCGACAGATTATAACCTAGAAGAACAAACACCCGATATTTACTTTATTGAAAAAGGGATTAATCCAAAAGATAAAATAAATGATATTCCTAATCCCAATCCTTTTCCGAAAAGATTTTTATCTAAAATAATTGCTCAAGTATTTAAACAATTACACATCTCAGAAACATCAAGAATGTTAGATAAACTAAAAAATCTAGGATTTAAATACTCAACACTATCAGGAATAACTGTTTCATTTGATGATATTAATGTTTATTCTGCTAAAGAAGGATTAATTAAAGAAGCTCAAACTCAAATTGAAGAAATCGAAGAATATTTCGAATACGGTGCTTTAACAGAGTCAGAGCGTCGTAACCGCGTAATTAGTGTTTGGAGTGAAACCTATGATGAAATTGAAAGTGGCTTAATTAGTGAATTTGATAAAGATAATAATTTATATATGATGTTTGACTCTGGCGCTAGAGGGAATAAAACCAACTTCTCCCAATTAATTGGCATGAGAGGTTTAATGAATAACCCTAAAGGTGAAACCATTGAAGTACCAGTTCAATCATCATTTAGAGAAGGATTATCTGTGGCCGAATTCTTTATTTCTACTCACGGAGCTAGAAAAGGTTCAACTGATACAGCTTTAAAAACTGCTGAATCAGGATATTTAACTAGAAGATTAGTTGACGTTTCTCAAGATGTAATTATTTCAGAAGAAGACTGTGGTACAACTAGAGGAGTTTTAATTAAAGCGATAAAAGACTCATCTAATAAAGATATCGTTCCTTTAAGCTTTAGAATTCATGGCAGATATGCTGCGGCTGATATAATCCATCCTAAAACTAAAGAAGTAATTGCTTCACGCAATGAATTAATAACCGATGAATTAGCTCATGAAATTGTAAATGCTGGGATTGAAGAAGTATTTATTAGAAGTGTAACTACATGTAATTCTAAACACGGTGTTTGTGCCAAAGACTATGGATTAAACCTCGCAACTAACGAAAGAGTTGAAGTTGGAGAAGCAATCGGAGTAGTTGCTGCTCAATCAATTGGTGAACCAGGAACTCAGTTAACGATGAGAACTTTCCATACTGGAGGAGTTGCATCTGGAACTGATATCACTCAAGGTCTTCCAAGAATTCAAGAATTATTTGAAGTAAGAAACCCTAAAGGTAAAGCTACAATTAGTGAAGTTGACGGTAAAGTTAAAGAAGTTTCTAGAAGATCAAATACTATTACGATTACGGTTGTAGATAAATTTGAAAAAGAATACAAATACGCTTTAGGACCAAACGAATCAACCTTAGTTAGAAAAGGAAACCAAGTTTTTGCTGGCCAAAAACTATCCCCAGGATCTATTCACCCTCAAGAGCTCTTAAGAGCAACCAACGCAGAAACAGTTACTAAATATATTTTAGAAGAAGTTCAAAAAGTATATCGTCATCAAGCAGTAGAAATTTCTGATAAACATATTGAAGTAATTATTAAACAAATGCTAAGAGGGGTTGAAGTAGTCTTAGAAGGTGATACTGATTTACTACCAGGAACAGAAATTTCAATTGATCAATTTAGACAAGCAAACGCAGAAATGTTTAAAGAGAAAAAACGACTTGCTGTTGGTAGACCATTATTACTTGGAATAACTAAATCATCACTTAGATCTGATTCATTCCTATCAGCTGCCTCATTCCAAGAAACAGCTAGAATCTTAACTGATGCAGCAATCAGAGGTAAAACTGATGAACTTCACGGTCTGAAAGAAAATGTCATTATCGGTGGATTAATTCCTGCAGGAACGGGAATATTATCAGAAAAATATTTCCACTATGAAAGACCCGCTGAAGAAGAAAAAGAAGAAGAGTTTGAATATTAATCTAAGATAGTTGAAAAATAAAAGATAATATATATTTAAAAAGAGGGTGGAAACACTCTTTTTTTGAATGAAACTAAACTACTAATAATAACTAAAAAAACACATTATATTTGACAAATGTTCCATTAAAATATATAATGAAAAAGGTACATAAAAACATTTGTTGATAAAGATAACTTCACGGCTTTATTAAGCAAATAATAACATTATGGAACACCTGGACGTGTGTTTCAAGAAAGGAAAAGATATGCCTACAATACAACAACTTATTGATAAAAAACGTACAAGCAAAAAATATAAGAGTAAATCTCCAGCATTACAATATGGATATAACACTATTAAAAGACAATACTCAGATTATTCTTCCCCACAAAAACGTGGAGTTTGTACAAGGGTAACAACAATGACACCTAGAAAACCTAACTCAGCTTTAAGAAAATATGCTCGTGTTAGATTATCAAATGGTACAGAAGTTACTGCTTATATTCCAGGAGTTGGCCACTCACTACAAGAACACTCCGTTGTTTTAGTAAGAGGAGGTCGTGTTAAAGACTTACCTGGGGTTAGATATCATATCGTAAGAGGAACCTTAGATACTACTGGTGTTGCTGATCGTAAACAATCACGTAGTAAATATGGTGCAAAAAGACCTAAATAAAATTTAAAAATAATAAATAAAAGGAAGAGGTGAATAATATGGCCCGTAAAGGACATATTCCAAAACGCGATGTCTTACCTGACCCAATTTATAATTCAAAACTAATTACTAGAATTGTTAGTCAAATTATGGAAGATGGTAAAAAAGGAACAGCACAAACGATTTTATATAGTGCCCTTGATATCGTTAAAGAAAAAACAAATCGTGAACCAATCGACGTATTTAATGAAGCATTAAACAATGTATCACCTATCTTAGAAGTTAGATCAAGAAGAATTGGTGGTCAAAACTACCAAATTCCTGTTGAAGTTCGTCCGGAAAGAAGACAAGCTTTAGCTTTAAGATGGTTAGTACAATATGCAAAATTACGTCATGAAAAAACAATGGTAGATAAACTAGCAAATGAAATAATGGACGCAGCATCGGGAACAGGTGCAGCAGTTAAAAAACGAGAAGACGTTCATCGTATGGCAGAAGCTAACAAAGCATTTGCTCATTATCGCTGGTAGAAGGAGTAATTTATGCCACGTCAATATCCACTAGAAAAGGTTCGTAATATAGGTGTCATGGCCCACATTGATGCTGGTAAAACAACAACGACAGAACGAATCTTATATCACACTGGAAAAATCCATAAAGTTGGTGAAACTCATGATGGCGCATCCCAAATGGATTGGATGGCCCAAGAACAAGAACGAGGAATCACAATTACCTCAGCAGCAACAACAGCTTTTTGGAAAGATTATCAAGTTAATATTATCGATACCCCAGGACACGTCGACTTTACCGTTGAAGTATCTAGATCTTTAAGAGTCTTAGATGGTGCAATAACTGTAATTGATGCTCAAGCAGGGGTAGAACCTCAAACAGAAACTGTTTGGCGACAAGCAACCGAATATATGGTTCCTAGAATTGTATATGTCAATAAAATGGATAAAATTGGAGCTGACTTCTTAAATGCAATTAAAACAATTCATCGTAGATTAGGAGTTAAAGCTAATGCTATTCAATTACCAATTGGTGCTGAAAATGAATTTACTGGAATTATTGATTTAATTACCTTAAAAGCTTATGAATATAGCGGTAATCAAGATGAAACAACTAAAGAAATTCCAATCCCTGATCATTTATTAGATCAAGCTAATGATTTAAGAGTTGAATTAATTGAAGCAATCGCTGAATTTGATGATGAGTTAATGATGCTTTACTTAGAAGGTGAAGAAATAACGGTTGATCAAATTAAAAAAGCAATTAGAAAAGGTGTATTATCGGTTCAATTCTTCCCAGTTGTTTGTGGAACATCATTTAAAAACAAAGGTGTTAAAAAAGTATTAGATGCTGTAATTGATTATCTTCCATCACCACTTGATGTAGAAGCAATCACCGGGTTTGATCCATCAGGTAATGAAGTAAAAAGATTACCAAGTGATGATGAACCATTTAGTGCTTTAGCATTTAAAGTAATGACTGATCCTTATGTCGGTAAACTAACATTCTTTAGAGTCTATTCAGGAACAGTTAAATCAGGTTCATATATTCGAAACACATCTAAAGATGAAAGAGAACGTTTAGGAAGAATACTTCTAATGCATGCTAACCACCGTACTGAAGTTAGTGAAGTTTATGCCGGTGATATTGCAGCAGCTGTCGGACTAAAAGGTGTTACAACTGGTAACACATTAACCTCAGTTGATGATAATATCATTTTAGAGTCAATGAATTTCCCTGAACCAGTTATTGAAGTCGCTTTAGAACCTAAAACTAAAGCTGACCAAGATAAAATTGGGATTGCTTTAGTTAAGTTAGCAGAAGAAGATCCAACCTTTAAAACATATTCTAATAAAGAAACTGGTCAAACGATTATTGCTGGAATGGGAGAATTACATTTAGACATCATTGTTGATCGATTAAAAAGAGAATTTAAAGTTGATGCTAATGTCTTAGAACCACAAGTTTCATATCGTGAAACGATTACTAAAGCCGCTAAGATAGAAACTAAATTTATTAGACAATCAGGTGGTCGTGGTCAATATGGACATGTCGTCTTAGAATTTGAACCAAATCCAGGAAAAGGATTTGAATTTGTTGACAAAATTGTTGGTGGAGTCATTCCTAGAGAATATATTCCAGCCGTTCAAAAAGGAATTGAAGAAGCTTTAGAATCAGGTGTTGTTGCTGGATATCAAATGGTTGATTTAAAAGCCACCTTAGTCTTTGGTTCATACCACGAGGTTGACTCATCAGAAATGGGCTGTAACAGAGCTGGTTCAATGGCAGTTAAAGAAACCAAAGAAAAATCGGGAGTTGCAATTTTAGAACCAATTATGGACGTTGAAGTTGTTACCCCAAATGATTATGTTGGTAACGTTATTGGTGATTTAACTTCAAGAAGAGGTAGACTAGATAGCCAAGAAGGAAGAGGGAATGCAATCGCGATAAGAGCCTTTGTTCCACTATCAGAAATGTTTGGTTATGCAACATCACTTAGATCAAATACACAAGGAAGAGCAACATTCATTATGCAGTTTGATCACTATGAAAAAGCACCTAAGAGCATTCAAGAAGAAATAATAAAGAAACGCAGCACAAATTAGCCGCTTTACTTCACAAACATATTTTATTATGTTAAAATAATATGAATAACAAGAAAATTGATTAAATATAAATAGGAGGAATTTTGCGTTATGGCAAAACAAAAATTTGAAAGAACAAAACCCCATGTCAACATCGGAACAATTGGACACGTTGACCATGGTAAAACTACATTAACAGCAGCTATTACTAACGTATTAGCTGGAGAGGGTTTAGCTACTAAACAAGATTATGCTCAAATCGATAAAGCCCCAGAAGAAAAAGAACGTGGAATAACTATTAACGCTTCACACGTTGAATATGAAACCGAAAATCGTCACTATGCTCACGTTGACTGCCCAGGACACGCTGACTATGTAAAAAACATGATTACCGGTGCCGCTCAAATGGATGGTGCTATCTTAGTTGTATCAGCTGCTGATGGTCCTATGCCTCAAACAAGAGAACATATCTTACTTTCTCGTCAAGTTGGTGTTCCTAAGTTAGTTGTTTTCTTAAACAAAGCTGACTTAGTTGATGATGAAGAATTACTTGACTTAGTTGAAATGGAAGTTAGAGAATTATTATCTGAATATGATTTCCCAGGAGATGATATTCCAGTAATCCGTGGTTCAGCTTTAGGTGCTTTAGAAGGTAAAGATCCTTGGGTTGGAAAAGTTAAAGAATTAATGGCAGCAGTTGATGAATACATCGACACTCCACCAAGAGATACTGAAAGACCATTCTTAATGCCAGTTGAAGATGTCTTCACAATTACTGGACGTGGTACAGTTGCGACTGGTCGTGTTGACCGTGGTGTTGTTAAAGTTGGTGACCAAGTTGAAATCGTTGGAATTAGACCAACACGTTCAACTACAGTTACTGGAGTTGAAATGTTTAGAAAATTATTAGATCATGCTGAAGCAGGAGATAATATTGGTGCTTTATTACGTGGTGTATCTCGTGATGATATTGAACGTGGTCAAGTTTTATCAAAACCAGGAAGTGTTAAACCTTTTAACAAATTCACTGCCCAAATTTATGTATTATCAAAAGAAGAAGGTGGACGTCATACTGCATTCTTCTCAAATTACCGCCCACAATTTTATTTTAGAACAACAGATATTACTGGCGTAATTGAATTACATGAAGGAACAGAAATGGTAATGCCTGGCGATAATGCTGAGGTTACTGTTGAATTAATTCACCCTATCGCTTTAGAAGAAGGAACTAAGTTCTCAATTCGTGAAGGTGGAAAAACTGTTGCATCTGGATCAGTTGTTAAGATTTTAGCTTAACCTTAAAAAACACATTTTAACCAGCTATTTTAATAGCTGGTTTTTTTTATACCTAAAATTATAAAAATAATCGATTTTAATAATAAAGTAATAAAAACTTATTAAATAAAAATAAATATTAATATGGTATAATATTTCCATGTTAGAAGGTATAAAAATATGATAGTTGACACACATTCCCATATTAATATGAAGCAATTTAAAAATGATATTGACGAAGTTATTTCAAATGCTAAAGCCAACGATATTTTAAAAATAATTGTTGTTGGAATGGACAAAGAGCATAATTTAAGGTCAATTCATTTAGCTAATAAATATCCTAACTTATATTCATCAGTTGGAGTTCACCCAACAAGCGTTGATAACAATAAAGTAAGTGAAATCATTCCTTTAATCAAAAATAATAAAGTTGTCGCAATTGGTGAAATAGGAATTGATTTACATTGGCGGAAAGATAACTTAGATTTTCAAAAAAAGATTTTTGCTGAACAAATTGAATTAGCCATCAAATACAATTTACCAATTATTGTTCATACTAGAAACTCATTTAAAGAAGCTTATGATGTTTTAAAACCATATAAAGGTAAAGTAAGAGGAGTTTTTCATTCTTTTTCCAGCAACTTAAAAGATGCTTTATTAGCGATTGATTTTGGCTTTTATATTGGAATTAGTGGAGTAGTCACTTTTAATAAAGCAATAGAATTAAAAGAAGTTGTTAAGAATATTCCTTTAGATAAAATGTTATTAGAAACAGATTCCCCCTTTTTAAGTCCAGTACCATACCGGGGAAAAAGAAATGAACCGGCATATACTAAGTATGTAGCCAAAGAGATTAGTAAAATAAAAGAAATAGATGAAAAAGTTGTTAAAGAAATAACAACTTTAAATGCAATTAATTTATTTAGATTGGAGTAATAATATGAAAAGAATTTTAAATATAATAATTATTTTATTAATAACGCTAACTTTAACGGCATGTTTTGATTTAAATAATTATACGCCTCAAAATAATAATGAGGTTTATGCCCCAAGCATTACTTTAGAAGAAAATGAGTTTATCAATTTAATTGAAGATTTAAAACCAAGCAATGTAGCAATAACTTCATTAGATAGTGATAATAAAGAACAAAGAGCTTCAGGGGTTATTGTTAAAAAAGAAAGTAAAACATTATCGAATACTTATTATGTTATTACCGTTATGGAGGTTGCTTTTGAATCTAGTGACATAAAGATTTATATACGTCCATCTAAATATTTTAATGGAACCTTATTAAATCCAGTTAATAGTTATGAACCAGGCGATGAAGTAGTTGCTGTTTTAAAATTTGAAGCATCAGAAGAACTACCGGCGATAAATTTAATCCCTTATCCAAATGAATATAATAAACTTATTACAAATACTATTTTTTCAATCGGAACTCCGGTTTCAAATGGCTACTTTAATTATGTTACTAATCCTGCCGCTATTATGGGAATTAGAGAAAATATAATTGTTCATGGCACCAATTTAAATTATGGTGATTTAGGTTCCCCACTTTATTTAAAAGAAACTGGAATGTTAATCGGAATAAATATAAAATACTCAACAACAACAAGCAATAATAGACCAGAGGTTTTAGTTAATCAAGCTATTATTGTAAATAGAGTAATTGAATTAGTTGAAGGAATTATTTAATGAAAAAAATATTTGTATTTCTCTTAATATTTTTATCATCATCTACATACCAAAGTTGTAGTTTTGAAAAAATAGATAATCCTTTAAGAGAGCCATATACAGAAGAAGAATTTAATTTATTAGTCGAAGATTTAAAACTAAGTGTCGTAACAATGTTAGATTATTATTTAGATTTTGATTTAGGATTAGGATCAGGTATGATCTTTAAAAAAGAAGAAGCTTCCCCTAATACTTATTATTACTATGTTTTAACTAATAATCATGTTGTTGAAGGTGTTACTAGAATAATGATTAAAACTGCCTTCGATACTTTAGAAGAAGGAGATATTTACGCTTTTCCAAGTGATGATGAAATGACAAGAGGAAATGAAGATATCGCAATCGTTAGATTTGAATCTTCATTTGAGTACCCTTTAATCCCGATTATCCCTTATGAAGATGAAAATACTCATGTCCAACTTTCAGTTGGTCAAACTGTCTTTGGGATCGGTACACCAACCGAAGAAGAAAACCATAACCTAGTAACAAACCTAGGCATTATTACAAATTTATCTAATTCTTTTATTTCCCATACGGCTAATATTAATGCTGGTAATTCAGGTGGGCCACTCTTTTCATCTGATGGAACCTTTATTGGTGTTAACACTCAAAGATTAGAAACTTTAAGAGACCGTGATATGGAATTAGTTTATTTAATTAATGATTCTATCGATGTAAATCAAACCGCTAAAATGATTAAAAGAAGACTTGATGGCGTAACCCCTAAAATAGGGATTCAAATCGTAACTTACAGCAATTTTATTTCCATTGATTATAGTGTTTTTGGTGATGAAGGAATGTTATTTGATCCATATGATCATGTTCCTGTGAATGAAGTAGGAGTAGTTATTATTGAAGTTAATTCAACAAGATCATCAAGCGGGATTTTACAAAGATATGATTTAATTAAAAAAGTTGATGGTAAAACAGTGGTTTCAAATGAACAATTAATCGATATGTTATCGCCAATTATTAAAGGTAAAACCTATACCTTTGAAGTAATTAGAAAAAATGAAGTAACTAATAAATTTGAAACTAAAGTTTTAGATGTAACGATCAACCGATGAAAAAATTAATTAATACATTAACCAAAAGAAATGAAACCATTTCTTTTGTAGAATCAATGACTGGTGGTAATTTAGTTGGTAAATTAGTTAAATATAAAGACGCTTCTTTAATTTTAAAAGAAAGTTATGTCTTATATGATTCATATTTAAAATCAAAAAGATTAAACTTTGATTATAATCTTATTTTAAAATACGGGGTTGTTTCAAAGGAAATAGCTAAAGAAATGGTTTTAAAGTTATCTGATTTAACAAAAGCTAATCTAACCGTTTCAATTACTGGATATGCAAGTGGTAAAAACCCTAATCAAGTATATATTGGTATTAAGTATAATGATTATTTAAAAGTTTTTCATCAAGTATTTGATGATAAAAATACTCGAATTAAAAATATCAATGAAACCGTTAAAAAAACTTATGAATTAATTAATAAAATCATTAATTAATTTTAAAAGTATGTGAAAAAATTATAATACTTTCCAAAGTTGTAAATACGTTTTCTAAATGTTATAATTAATAGGATTTTAAAAAAACCTTGTCAGAAATGACCAAAGACCAAAAGGAGGAAAATAAATGCGTAAATATGAACTTATGTATATCATAAGACCATCTGTTGAGCCAGAAGCAATTAAAGATATAATTGCTAATTTAAATAACGTTATTACCAATCATGGTGGCAACATTTTAGAATTAAAAGAAATTGGCTTAAAAGATTTAGCTTATGAAATTGAAAAACATAAAAAAGGGTATTACGTTTGGCTATTAGTTGAAATGACTATTGATGCTATTAACGAATATAAGCGTATTATTTCAATTAACGAAAATATTATTCGTAATATTGAAGTAAAGTTAGGAGAATAATAACATGGTTAACAATGTTGTATTAGTTGGAAGAATTACTCGAGATGTAGATCTTAGAATGACTCAAAGTAATATAGCTGTTGTATCATTTTCACTCGCCGTAAATCGTAAATACACGACAGAATCAGGAGAAAGACCAGCCGACTTTATTAATTGTGTTGCCTGGAGACATTCAGCACAATTTATGAAAGATTATGTAAGTAAAGGTAATTTACTAGCTGTTACTGGTCAAATCCAAACTAGAACTTATCAAGACCAATCTGGTGAAACAAGATATATCACCGAGGTTCAATGTGATAGTGTTCAACTATTAGAAAGATCAAATAAAAACAATCAAAACGATTACCAAAGTGATACTCAAAGACAATACGAAGAAACAGCTCGTAGATTAACAGAGTCAGATGATGAACCCAGTGTAGTTAAAAACGATGATAAACTACCATTTTAGAAAGGATTACTTAAATGCAAAGAAGACCTCATTTTAGAAGACGGAAAAAAGTTTGCTATTTCACTCAAAATAAATTTTCTTATATTGATTTTAAAGATGTTGAATTATTAAAAAAATTTATAACTGACCGTGGTAAAATATTACCAAGAAGAGTTACAGGAACATCAGCAAAATGGCAACGTGAATTAGCAGTAGCAATTAAAAGAGCTCGCCACATGGCTTTACTACCGTTTGTAAAAGAATAATTAATTTTATCCCCAAATATTGGGGATATTTTTTTAAAAAAATAATCAAAAGATATGATATAATTTTTAATAGGAAGGTAATTATTTTTGAAAAAAGCAATATTTTTAATTATTGGTATTTTTATATCAATACTTTCTTTAACTTTATATTCAATATTAGTATTAACCGATATTTTAAATAATATTTCTAATATCGATTTTTATGTTTATGGCTTTTTACTTTTTTCAAATACTTTATTAATAATTTCATTAATAACTTTTTATAATTTAAAATATAAACACACGATTAAAAATCTACAAAATAGATTAGCTAGGTGGAGTAAACTATCACCGAGAGTTAACCAAATAGGTGAAGACGCATTCCAAACTCTTCCGGTTGGAATCATTGTCTTAGATGAAGAAATATTAGAAATTAGATGGGTTAATAATTATGCTAAAACTTTATTTGGGACTATTTTAATCGATCATAAATTAAAAGATATTAGTGAACCTCTTTATAATTATGTCAATGAAGCTATCCATAAAATAATTACTATCTCATTAAATGATAAAATGTTAGATGTCATTTATAAACCGGAGTTTTCAGTTTTATATTTATTTAACGCCACGGAAAGAGAAAACATTAAAAAAGAATATATCGAAAACCTTCCCGCACTCGGTATTATTAATATCGATAATTTTGATGAAAACTTATCACCATTAGATATAGCAGAACAATCATTAATAACTAGTGAAATACTATCAAAGACATCGGAATGGATTGAAAGTTTCCAAGGATTTATTAAACCAATTAGCGATGATCGGTTATTAATGTTTGTTAAAAGAAAAAGACTTGATGGAATGATCTTAAAAGAATTCGATATTTTAGATCAAATTAAAGAAATATCTGATAACCACGATATTAATATAACTTTATCAATCGGAATAGCTTCATGGGATTTAGAGTTTGACGAACTATCAACTTATGCTCAAAATGCTATCGATCTTGCTGAAAAGCGTGGTGGTGATCAAGTGGTTGTTAATATTGAAGGCGAAAAAATAAAATACTTTGGTGCTAAACATGAAGCAACCACGAAACAATCAAGAACAAATGTCAAACAAATGGCTAGTTCTTTACAAAGATTATTTGATAAGTCTGATACTTTATTTATAATGGGTCACGATGAATTAGATATGGATGCATTTGGCTCGATGATAGCAATCTTTAAAATGTCACTTACCGCTCCTGATATTGTTTCATATTTAATTATTGATGAAGAAAAACTAGATCCAACTGTTAGCTATGTTTATAACTACTTAAAACAAAATGACCACATTTTACTTAAATACATGATAAGAACCGAAGATGCTTTAAACAAAAATAGCGAAGATGGATTATTAGTTGTTGTTGATACTCAATTAAAAAATATTGTTCATTCAAAAGAACTATTAGATCTTGATTTAACAACGGTTGTAATTGATCATCACCGTGGTAGTGAAAACTCAATTGAAGGAGATTTAAACTATATAGACTCATCAGCATCATCAACCATTGAGTTATTAACCGAATTAATTACTTACTTTAACCGAGATATTGAGATTGATTATATTGAAGCTAGCATAATGTATGGAGGCTTAATTGTTGATACAAATAACTTTACTTACAGAACAACAGTAAGAACCTTTGAAACAGCTTCAAAATTAAAAGAATATGATGCTGATCCATTACTATCAAAAACATGGATAAGAAATGATTTATCACATGTAATTGAATTAAGTAATTTATTATCTAATGCTGAAATATTTTTAGATAGATTTGCGATTGTAAAATCTGACCGTTCAAATCACTCTAGAGCATTTATCGCTCAAGTATCAGAAGGGTTATTAAACATTAAAAATGTTGATGCCGCCTTTACAATAACAAAATTAGATAAAGATTTAATCGGTATATCAGCAAGAAGTTATGGCGCTATAAATGTTCAAGTCATTATGGAACAAATGGGTGGTGGTGGCCATTTAACCAGTGCTGCAACCCAAATAAGAGATAAAAAAACAATCGAAGTTTATGAAGAATTAAAACAAATACTAGAATTTGAATATGGAGGAGACAGTGAACCTATGAAAGTAATATTATTAGAAGATTTAAAGGGTAAGGGTAAGAAAAATGAAGTTATTGAAGTTAAAGGTGGTTATGCTAATTATTTGATTTCATCAAAATTAGCTATCGAAGCTAACCCGACCAACTTAAAAAAATTAGAAGATGATTTAAAAAAAGAAAAAGAAGCTGAAGAAAAATATGTACAATTAATTAAAAAATTAGCTTCAGAAATAGAAGGAAAAAGCATTACACTAACTATATTAGTTGGTGCTGATGGAAAAAGATTTGGTTCAATAACCCCTAAACAAATCGTTGAGGAGTTTGAAAAAGACCATCAAGTTACCATTGACCGTAAGAAATTAGAGTTAAAAAATGATTTAGTTTCCGCTGGAATTTATCCGGTTACCGTAAATTTAGATAAAGGAATTAAAGCCCAATTTGAAGTAAATGTTGTCGAGAAAAGAGATTAATTATGAGTAATAAACTCCCTAATTCAAATGATACCGAAAAATCAGTCTTAGGTGCAATTTTATTAGATAATAAAACAGCTCCTAATGTTTTTGATGAAATTAGAGAAAATGATTTTTTCTTTAAAAATCATCAACTAATTTATCAAGCAATGAAAGATTTATATTTTAAAAATCAAGAAATTGATTATACCTCTTTATCAAGTGTTTTAACAAATAAGGGTCAACTTGAAACTGTCGGTGGGATTACCACATTAATTGAACTTTCTGAATATACCGTTTCTTTAGAACATTTAGAAACATACATTAGTATCATTCAAGATTTATCATTAAAAAGAGAAATCATAAACACAACTCAAAGTTTAGCAACCAAGGGATTTACCGATGATTTAGATACAGATTCTTATTTAAACCTCGCTGAAGAACAAATTCTTTCTTTATCTCAAAAAAGAAATCTAGGCGGCTTTAAAACAACTACCGAGGTAGTTGGTGAATATCGTGACAAATTAGACTATTTAAAAGACTATAAGGGATCTATTACGGGTCTAAAGACAGGGTTTACTACTCTAGATAATTATATTCATGGTCTTCAAAAAGAAGAATTAATTATTTTAGCGGCGAGACCTTCAGTTGGAAAAACCGCACTAGCTATTAACATAGCTATTAACGCGGCGATGAGTAATAAAGAAAGTCAAGCTGGGGTAGCATTTTTTTCACTTGAAATGAGTAATGAACAATTACTAATGAGAATGTTATCAAGTTTAACTAATATTGAAATGAGAAAATTAAGAACTGGTTCTTTAAATCAAAATGAGTGGCGCCATTTAGAAGTTTTTACTGATAAAATGAAACAATTAAATATTTATTTTGATGACGCTACTTCATATAATATTAATCATATACGAGCTAAATCAAGAAAACTAGCTTTAGAAGGTAAACTTGATTTAGTCGTGGTAGATTACTTACAATTAGTTTCAGCCGATCGCCAAAGAGGTGGAACGAGACAAGAAGAGGTTTCAACAATTTCAAGAGCGTTAAAACAAATGGCTAGAGAATTAAAAGTACCGGTAATTGCCTTATCACAATTATCAAGAAAAGCTGAAGATGATAAAGTACCGATGTTATCCCATTTAAGAGAATCGGGATCAATTGAACAAGACGCTGATATTGTTTTATTTATTCACCGTGATGATTATTTTGAAAAGGACCGTGGGGATCAAACATCAGTTGATGCTCAAATTATTATTGCTAAAAACCGTCAAGGCGCTTTAGGTAATATAGATTTATTTTTCTCACCAAGATATTCAAGATTTATGGAAAGATCAAAAGTTGAAGAACAAACAAATTAAAAAGGGGCAACCCTTTTTTTAATAAAAAAGGTAGACTAAGCTACCTAATTATTAATCTAAGAACGCTTCAAACATCCAAAGATGTTTTTCAAAAGATGTAACTGTACTAATTGCCATATCAGCAGTTTGTTCATCTTCAAGATCCTGAGATAAGACAGTTAATTCTTTTAACTCAATGACTAATAGTTTTAAGTCATTAATAACTTCTTTAACCATTAAATTAGCATCCATTTCATTTGACTCACCTAATGAGGTAAGTCTTAAATAATCTTTCATAGTTGATGCTGGTTTCCCTTTAATCGCTAATAGTCTTTCAGCAAATTCATCATATAATTCATTGATTTCATCATAAAGTTCTTCAAATTTTTCATGAAGTGTGAAAAATCCTTTACCGGTAACAAACCAATGATAATGGTGAAGTTTTGTAAAAAACACTGCTAAATTAGCAACTTGTTTATTTAATAAATTGTGTAATTTTTCCATTTATTTAAACCTCCTTTGTGACTAATTATATCATATTTAAGGGCTCATGTGATAAAATATAACTAGTTTGAGAAAAGGAAGTCAGTATGAAAAAAGATGGTTATTTAGATATATTTATTACGTTTTTTAAGATTGGATTATTTACCTTTGGTGGTGGGTACGCGATGATTGCGGTTATGCAAAAGGAAGTAGTTGAAAATAAAAAATGGATTGATGAAAAGACGATGCTTGATTTAGTCGCAATCTCACAGTCAACTCCGGGACCGTTCGCGATTAATGGAGCTACTTTTATCGGTTATTATAAAAGTAAATTTTTAGGTTCTCTTTTAGCCACCATAGGAGTGGCATTACCTTCTTTAATTGTTATTATGTTAATTTCGATCTTTTTAATAGCTTTTCAAGATAACATATATATTCAAAATGTTTTAAAAGGAATTGCAGCAGGGATTTCAGTTTTAATTTTTAAAGCATGGTTTATGCTTCAAAAACAATTAAAGGTTAATGTTATTAATATAAGTTTAATTGTTATTGCGGTTTTAATTACTTTGATTTTTCCTAATTTTTCGGTTATTTATTTAATTTTAATTACCGCATTGGCTTCTTTAATTCATGTATATTTATTAAGGGGGAAAGTCAATGATTGAGTATTTAAAATTATTTTGGATTTTCTTTAAAATTGGTTTATTTACCTTTGGTGGTGGATATGCAATGATCCCTTTAATGAGACATGAAGTTATTTTTAATGGATATTTAACTGGTGGTGAGATGGATCAATTTATTGGGATTGCCGAATCAACCCCTGGCCCATTATCAGTTAATCTAGCAACTTTTGTAGGGTTTAATACCCATGGTTTTTTAGGTTCTCTTTTTGCAACCTTAGGGGTTATTTTACCAAGTTTTATAATTATTTTGCTAATTGCCTACTTTTCTGATAAAGTATTAAAGAGCAAGGTATCTAGAACCATTTTAGGTTGGATAAATCCTTTATCAATTGGGCTTATATTATCAGCCGGAATAATAGTTTTTATAAATACAATCCTAGGTGACCTACCTTGGATGGATGGTTTTAATGTTGATTATATAGGTTTAGTTATTTTTGGAGTTATCTTAACCTTAACTTTAATTTTTAAGAAATTAAATCCTATTTATTTAATTATAACCTCAGGAGTTTTAGGCTTAATATTTTATAGTATATTTTAAGGAGTTTATATGTTTGATAGATTAAAATTAATGAAAGAAAGCTATTTAAAAATTCAAGATGAATTAAGTAAAGGCATTTCAGATGTTAAAAAAATGACTAATATGATGAAAGAGATGAGCGATTTAGAACCCGCCGTTTTAGCGTATAATGAGTATCTTAAATTAAATGATGAAGTAAATGATTTAAATGAATTATTAGAAATTGAAAGTGATCAATCATTAATTGAGGCTTTTAAGTTAGAACTTAAAACTATTAACGAAAAATTAGATAACTTAAAAACAAAGCTACAAATTCTTTTAATTCCTAAAGACCCTAATGATGGAAAAAATATAATTATGGAAATAAAAGGTGCTGCTGGTGGTGATGAAGGTAATATTTTTGCCGGTAATTTATTTAGAATGTATGCTAAATTAGCGGAAGAAAGAAACTGGAAAATAAGTTTAATTAACCAATCACCTGGTACAATGGGAGGGTTTGCTTCTATTGAGTTTTCAATTTCGGGTAAAAATGTATATTCATATTTAAAATATGAATCCGGAGTCCACCGGGTTCAAAGAGTCCCTGAAACAGAATCACAAGGAAGAGTTCACACTTCAACGGCTGTTGTCTTAGTTTTACCAGAACAAGATGAAATTGATGTAGATGTTTCATGGGAAGATATTAGAGTTGATACATATAACTCATCAGGTGCGGGAGGGCAGTCAGTTAATACTACTTACTCAGCAGTAAGATTAACTCATATTCCTACAGGAATTGTCACTCAGTCTCAAGAAGAGCGTAGTCAACACGAAAATAAAGCTCGCGCTTATAAATCCTTAGTTACAAGAATTTATGATAAGATTTTACAAGAAAGATTAGAAGAAGAAGGTAAAAGCCGGAAAGAATTAATTGGTACTGGCGATAGAAGTGAAAAAATAAGAACTTATAACTATCCCCAAAATAGAGTCACAGATCACCGGATTCATTTAACACTTAATCGTTTAGATCAAATTATGGAAGGAAGAATCGATTTAATTATCGACCCTTTAATTAATGAATTTCAAAAAAGAGCAATCCAAGGAAACTAAAGTGATATTAAAAGATTTTATTGCTCATTATAAAAACCTAGCATCCTCTTTAAATAAAGAACCAATGGCGGTTAAGTTTTTAATAATGGGTTTATTAAATCTTAATTCAAGCCAGTTATATTTAAAATATGAAGAGGAAATTAAAAATATAAACATAAACAAAATTGAAGAATCAATTAATTTATATTTATATAAAAATACTCCAATTGAACATATTTTAGGTTATACTGACTTTTATGGTTATAAATTTATTGTTAATAAAGATGTTTTAATTCCAAGAAGAGAAACCGAAGAATTAGTTTTAAAAATATTATTAATGTATGATAAATATTTTAAAAATAAAAATATTAAAGTAATTGACCTTGGAACCGGAAGTGGAGCCATCCCAATTACTTTAAAGAAAGAAGCCCCTTTAATTAATATTTCTGGTGTAGATATATCTAAAGAAGCTTTAAAGATTGCTAATAAAAATAAAGAACATCATAAAGTTGATGTCTCTTTTTATGAATCTAATTGGTTTATGAATGTTAAAGGGAGATATGATTTTATTATTTCTAATCCACCTTATATAAAAAATAATGAAGAAATTGATGATCTTGTTAAAAAAGAACCAAAGCTTGCTTTATATGGTGGTGAAAAAGGAATTGATCACTATGAAACTATTTTAAAAGATGTTAATAATCATTTAACAAAAAACAGTATTATATTTTTTGAACACGGCTTTGATCAAAGTCCTTTGATTAAAGAACTAGCTAATAAATACTTAAATAATATTAAAATTAAACAATATCAAGATATGCAACAAAAAGACCGAATTACAGTTATTTTTAAAGGGGATATCTTTAATGAATAAAATAATAATTTTCCCAACTGATACAGTATATGGAATTGGGACTCACTTTTTAAATCAAGAAGGAATTAATAAAATATATCAAATTAAAGGACGTGAGTTTAATAAACCTTTAGCTATTTTATGTAAAGATATTAAAGATTTAAACAAATACGCTAAAATAACTAAAGATGCAAAAAAACTAAGTAAAGCATTTCATCCGGGTGCACTTACCATCATCTTAAAAAGTAAGAAAAGATATTTTAAAGAATCAAATGAAAAAACTATTTCATTAAGAATTCCAAATCATCCAAAAGCTTTAGAGTTAATCAATCAATATGGACCTTTAAAAACTACTTCAGTAAATCAAAGTCATGAACCACCATTAAATGATTACTTAAAAATATCAACTATATATAAAACTTTAGTGGATGAAATATATGAAAATAAACTACCTTTAAGTAAAATCTCATCAACAGTTATTGATATTTCTAAAAGACCTTATCAAATAATTAGAGAAGGTGAAATAAAAAAAGAAGATATGTTAAAAATTATTAACAATAAATTTTAACATAAAAATAAAATTGTGATATAATAATCACTAGTATAAGAAAGGCAGGTTAATTTATGAAAATAGGATTTGGTGCAGATCATGCAGGCTATATTCTGAAGGAAAAATTAATTAACCATTTAAATAATGAAGGAATCGAAACCTTTGATTATGGCACGAGTAGTGCCGATCGAACTGATTATCCAGATTATGCGAATAAAGTTGGAAAAGCAGTTCAAAATGGTGAAGTTGATTATGGTGTTTTAATTTGTGGAACAGGAATTGGCATGAGTATTGCTGCTAATAAAGTAAAAGGAATTAGAGCGGCTCTTGTTTATAATGAGCTAACAGCAAAACTAGCTAAAGAACATAACCACGCAAATATAATAACTTTAGGGGCTAGAACTAGTACTGCTGAAGAAGCTAAGAAAATTGTTGACACCTTTTTAAAATCAACAATTGAAGAAAGACATCAAGAAAGAATTGATAAGATAACTAACCTAGAAAAGGATAACTGCAATGAGTAAAACAGTTATTATCAAACATCCATTAATTGATCATAAAATGGCAATCATCCGCCAAAAAACTACCAATATGAAAAAATTCAGAGAAAATGTTTCTGAATTAGGCGCTTTAATTACTTATGAGATTACGAAGGATTTAGAAACAGTTCCAATTGAAATTGAAACTCCGATTACTAAAACAGTTGCTTATGAATTAAAAAAACAAATAGTTTTAGTGCCAATTTTAAGGGCCGGACTTGGGATGGTAGATGGCATCCATAATTTGATTCCAACCGCTAAAATAGGCCATATCGGATTATACCGTGATGAAAAAACTGCCTTACCAGTTTCTTATTATAAAAAATTACCATCAGACTTAGAAAATTCATGTGTAATTGTTTTAGATCCAATGCTTGCAACCGGTGGTTCTGCAAGTGATGCAATTACCGAAATTAAAAAAGATGGTGCAACCGATGTAAGATTTGTTGGTTTAGTTGGTTGTCCTGAGGGAGTCTTAAAACTCCAAACTGATCATCCCGATGTTCCAATCTATTTAGCAGCGTTAGATGAAAAACTTGATGAAAACAAATATATTGTCCCTGGATTAGGTGATTGTGGAGATCGTTTATTTGGAACTAAGTAATGACGGGATTAGCGATTTATTTAGTTTTTTGGGGAGTATTTGTTGTTAGTTTTATTACAGTTTTTAGAGTTTTACAAGCTATTCAAATAGAGCGTATTTTTAAAAAATATCGCCTTTTTGAAATTAATGCCGCCTATTTAATAATTTCAATCTTAGTAAGTTATTTACTAGCGAAATTTTTAATTGATATAATTGAATTATTTCCACTAAAATAAAATCATGAATTAATCATGATTTTTTTTAGGTGTATAAACAGTTTTTTCGCCATTATATTTATAATTTATTAGTAAATGGTTGTTAGTTTGAATTAAATTACTATCTTTACTTAATAAGAGATGATAGGTAATAATATCAGTATATTCTTTATCACTAATAAAGTTATGAAAGATTAAATCTATTTCATTAACCTTATCATAATTAAAAGTTATTGTATATGAATCTAAAGTTACTTCTTTTAAAAAATGAGCATTTTCGAGAGAGTCTTTAGTAGATTTTGCATAAGCTCTAATTAAACCACCAGCACCTAAATTAATTCCGCCATAATATCTGATCACCACCGCAAACACTTTATTTAATTTATGATGGTTTAAGATTTCTAAAATTGGTACCCCTGCGGTTCCCGACGGTTCACCATCATCATTTGATCCTTGAGATTGATTAAATATATATGCTGTACAATAATGAGTCGCTTTCGGAAAATCTTTTTTTAGTTGTTTTAATATTTGATTCATTTCATCTAAATTATTAATAGGAGTAATGACACCAATAAATCTAGATTTAGAAATAATGATTTCACTGATTGTTTGTTTTTTTAAATAATACATATATTCACCTAAAAATAGTATATCATAATTTACTTTAACTTTTTAAAATTGTTTTATTTTGATATAATGAGTGGTAGAAATATTTTAAATAAGGATGATAAAAAATGGCTTTTGAAGCAGCGAAAAATTTAGTTAAAGATTTAAAAAGGAAAGGTTTTGAATCTTATTTAGTTGGTGGTGTTGTTAGGGATTTTCTAATGAAAAGACCTTTTTCTGATATTGATATTACGACTAAAGCTAAGCCTTATGAAATACTGAAACTATATAAATCGGTACCAACCGGTTTAAAGTATGGGACTGTAACTATCCTTTTTGATAATCATAAATTTGAAGTGACAACTTTTAGATTAGATGGCCCATCATCAGATTTTAGACATCCCGATTCAGTAATATATTCTGATAATGTCTTAGATGATGTTAATCGTCGTGATTTTACAATGAATGGAATTTTAATGGATGAATTTCAAAATATTTATGATCATGTATCAGGGATCAAAGATATCAAAGATAAAATAATTAGAACAATCGGAAACCCCGACGAAAGATTTAATGAAGATGCTTTAAGAATTTTAAGAGCGGTTTATTTTCAATCTAAATTAGGTTTTAAGATCCATGAAGATACCTTATCATCAATGAAAAGAAACAATCATTTATTAAAAGAATTAAAGATGGAAAGAGTTTTAACGGAAATGATTAAAATCTTAAAAGGTCCATTTTTAAAAGATGCTTTAACTACTCTAATTAATTGTGAATTACATAATTATTTACCAGGACTTAAAAAAGGAATTGAATATGTACAAACTCTTGATGAAATGCCTTATGTTGATACCTTTTTTGCTTTATCATTTACTTTAAATGATGGCATCATTCCATCAACATGGCCATTTTCTAATATCCATAAAAATAAATATAAAAAAGCCTCGTATTTAGCAATCAATCATCCTGAGATAACCGATCATATTTTATATCAGTATGGTTTAGAAATTTCAATCTTAGCTAATAAAGTCAATTTTTATTTAAAAAAAGCTCCACATTTAGAAAGGAAAATAACCTCAGAGTTTAAAAATTTACCAGTTAAATCGATTGTTGATTTAGCTTTAACTAGTGATGAAATTGTTGAATTTTACCATAAAAAACCTGGGGCATGGCTTGGGAAACTCCAAAGACAGTTAGTTATCGATATCTTAGATAAAAAAATTAAAAATACAAAAGAAGATATTATTAAATATTTAGAAAGAAGTGAGAAACTATGAAACAAGCAATTGGAAAAGTAATCTCAATTAATCGCGGTGATAATTTCGCTAATACATCTATTTATTTAGAAGGAAATGTTCACTTTAATGTAAAATTAAATGTTGGTGATGAAAAAAAATTAGAAATCGGAAAAGTATATGTCTTTGAATTAGAACCATATAAAAGAGAAGAAGATACTAATTATAAAGCGATTAGTTTTTCTTTACTAGAAAAATCTAATTTAGATAAAAATGAAAAAGATCGTCTTTTAAATATCTTTTATGATCACGCTCCTATTTCTTTAACAAAAATTAAAGAAGAAATTGAAAACTATTTAAATAAGATTGAAAATAAAATCTTAAAAGATATTACTAATTATGTCTATCTTAAATATAAAGCCGAATTTTATTTACATCCTGCCGCCACTAAATTTCATCATGCCTATGTTGGAGGACTCTCCTATCATACATATACTATGTTAAAGATTGCTGAAAATATGTTAGAAATATATCCTTTTTTAAATAAAGATTTATTATATTCAGGGACAATCTTACATGATGTTTCTAAAGTAAATGAAATGACTGGGGTTGATGGTGAGTATACTAAAGAAGGAATGTTAATCGGCCATTTGGTTATGGGAGCAATCGAAGTAGAAGAAGCAGCTTTAAAATTAAATGTAAGTGATAGTGAAGAAGCTTTATTACTAAAACATTTAATTATTTCCCATCATGGTTTATTAAACTTTGGTTCTCCTAAAAAACCACAAATAGGTGAAGCCTTAATGTTGTGGTATATTGATACAATTGATTCTAAGTTTACTGAATTAGGAGAAAATTTAAAAAGGCTTAAAGATGGTGAATTTACCGAATCAATTGGTGTATTAGATCGAATGAGATTTTATAAACCAAAATTAAAAAAATAGTAAAATAAAAGGTAGATATTAATGATGATATCTACCTTTTTTACTTCATAGTAATAAAGAAAAAAGGACTTGTTTAAGTCCTTTTAGTTTAATAATTAACCTAAGATGTCATACCAAGTTGAATAGATTGCCATATACTCTAAGCTGGTTGCTTTATCGTAAATTGAATTGCCTAAACCATCATAACCATCAAAGAATGCATAACTATTAAATTGATTTAAATTAGCATCTAGTAATAAGTCTAACTTAACTCCTAATTCACCTTCTAAATTGATATTGTTGTCAAATAAATAGTTGAAGGCGATGTTAAGTTGTGAATATGAACTATTGAATTTATTAAAGATTGGTTGGAAGTATTTGTTAATAGCATTTTGAGTTTTGGTTGATAAAGTAACAACTCCAGTTTCTTCTTTAGATTCTTTCATATAAATTAGAATTTGTTCCCAAGTTAAGTTATCAGAATCATTATTATAACCAACTAATTTTTGATCATCTACATAAGGATTATCAATTTTTGAAGTGTATTCTTCTTTTTCTGAATCTGAAATAGCTTCTACTTTTGCTGAAACTGATTCATTATAACCAGTTACTAAAATCATATGCCAACCAAATCCCGAGCGAGTGTTTTCCATATTGAAGTTAGCTCTATCAATGTCTGAATCGGTTAATTCCGGTGCATATAAAGGAAGGATTTCATTTACATTAGCATCTTCATCATCTTCACGCATAAATTCTAATTCATCTTTAACATGATTAGCAAGGGCCATAGAATATTCAAAGAAGTCTACATCAAAGCCGCCACCTTCGTCACTCGGGAAGTTAGTTTGGTTGTTGATTTCACCTAAACTTTCGAATTTTAGTTTAAGACCTAAACTCTTATATTTAACCCAAACATCGTCTTTGTTATATTGATTTAAGTAGTCCATAACTTCTTCTTTAGTTGGGTTTTCTGGTAATTCACCAACAGTTAAGGTATATCTGGTAGCTTCATTATATGAACTTACGACATCCTCTAAACCTTTTTGCATTGTTGATTTTAATTTAGCACGTTTATTAATTTCAGTAACAAATTCATTTATAACAGCTTCTAAGTCATCTAAGTCATCAATATCTTTTAGATTAGCTTTAGCAAAATCAATTTTTCTTGGATCATCTGGATTATCATCACCATCTAAATCTAAGTAAACTAACAAGTGAGATGCTTGAATACTAATTTCGTTATCACGAGTTAATTTAGCTAATTCAGCAAATTTTAAATAAATATTATCATCAGCAGTATTGCTTTTATAATGAGCTTCTAAGTCATCTTCAAATAATTCACGAATTTTAGTTTCAATATAAATCTTTTCAAGAGCAACTCTAGTCGCACTTTTACCATCTTTAGCTTGAACACCAAATGCTAGTAAGAAGAATTTATCTAATCCTATTTTTGAAGGGAATCCTGCTTGAGCGTATTGGTTAGCTAAGAATGGGTTAACGTATTGATCTTCAAGTTGTTTTCTAAATTCTTTTTCATCTTCAGCAGTAATTTGATCACCATAGTTATCTTTTAATTTTTGAACTAATAAATTATCAAGTGCTGTTGATAAGCCAAGGCTTTCTTCAACTTTATCAAAGAAATCATCAACTAAAATCTCTTTACCATCAACAGTAGCTAGAACATCATTATTTTTAAATCCTTTTGAACCATTATAATCTTTTTGATTAGCATAAAAATCTCTTAAGACTGAATCAAAAATATCAACTTTTAAATCTTCTAATTTTTCATTAACTTTTTTAGTAACATAAGATGAAGATAATTTATTTTTAACAAGAATTTCTAAAGCTTCTGTTCGTTTACTTTGAGCTAATTCATTATCCATAAAGACAACATTATCTTTATCATTATCATCTAAGATATTTTCATCATCTAAACGATCATCATCTAATAAGTATACTAAATAAGGCTTACTATTAAAGGTTTGAACTTGTCTTGAATAAGGTCTAGCATATGTTTTACCATCTTCATTAGGTTCATCTAAAGTTTCATAGTACATGCTTTCAGTGTCAAGACCGTATACATAACTTCTTAAAGAAGTATTTTTAGATAATAAGTTATCAGTATATTCAAACGTAAAGTAATCTTCTAAAGTATCGCGGTATGGATTATCTTTTGCAAGTTCTGTTAAATCGCTAGTAGCAAAATCAGTTCCATTTAATTCATCATATATTTCTAAGAAGGTATTTAACACTTCATTAGAATCTGCAGCATCATCAAGTTGAACATCAGCGTTACTATTAATTGAATATTTATTATAGTAAGTAGCAAATTCAGGACTTCTGTAGTCAATAACTTCTAAATTAGATAAACTAATTCCTAAACCACCACTTGAAATAGAGTCAGTAATAATTTTCTTTGCTTTTCCTAATGGATCAGTATCTTCGTAATTATCAAGTTTTAGTTGATCGATTACGTCTTGATCAGATAAATTAGGGATTTTAAACCATTCACCACGTGAATTTGATTTAATTGCGTGTTTATATCTAGCAATTTCATGTTCTTTAACTGAAGTAAATTCAATGATTAAGGCTTTAACATTGTATTTACCGGCGACATTGTTTTTATATTGTGAAACAATGTCTGATTCTTTAATATAAACATCAGAATCTTCATCAGCTAATTCACCAGTTAATTCATCATCAACTAAATCACCTAAAATTGATTTAGCAAATACTTTCTTTAAAACAGGTAACTTATATTGTTTAATAAAAGTATCAATGATATCTGTATATAAAGGATAACTATCTTTATCTAAAAATCCATAAACAAATGAAGCATCTTCATCAAAGTCAACAGCATCAGCTCTAGCAATTACATCATCAATAACTTCTTCTAAAAAGTCAATTACTAAATCCTTATCAATATCAGGATTTACAATTACAAATGAATCAACATATGAAATGATTTGTCTTGCAATATAATAATCTGGTAGACTAGCAATTGAAGAAGGAGTTGCCGATTCAGAAATTAATGATTTAAGAATTTCTTTCTCAAAATTTTCTACTTCAAACTCAGTTAAATCGTCAAAATCAATTTCAACATCATCAAAAGCCATTTCTTCAATCATTGAAATTAAACGATTAACTGATGATAATCTAAATTCATCGTATAATTCCTTATTAGTAATTTGATAATCTCCAACTTTCATATAAACAGAATCATCTATTGATCCATAAGGGGTGCCTGTTTTATCTTTACAAGCAACTAATGTTAAGGCAAAAATAAAAGCAATCATCAAAATGGCGATCTTTTTTGCCTGAAATAATTTGTTTTTTATATTCATATTATGCGTACACTCCTTAAATGTGTTAAAAAAATACAGCACTTATAATATAGCATTTTTTATATTTTTATGCAACTATTTTAGGTGATTATGGGTCATAATCATCTTAACTATTATACCACTGTTTTATGATACAATAATATTAGGTGAAAAAATGGAAATATATGTATTAGCATCAGGATCTAAGGGTAATTTAACATACTTAAAAACCAAGAATGAAGCGGTTTTTATTGATGTAGGCATTGTTTATTCTAAAATAGTTAAAAAACTTGATGAATATGGCGAAGACATTAATAATATCAAAGCTTTATTTTTAACGCATGAACATGGAGACCATGTTCAAGGATTAAAAAGATTATTATCTAAAAACATTATAAAAGATGTTTTTTTAACGAAGGGAACCTTTGATTGCTTATCAGATGAAATCGTTAAATTATTACCTAATTATCAAATAATTAAAGCTGACGAGGCCTTTAAATATAAAAACTTTGAAGTAATGCCTATTATGTTATCTCATGACGCTAATGAACCTGTCGGTTATATTTTTAATTATAAAAAGAAGAAGGTTGTTATTATTACAGATACAGGGTATGTTGATGAAAGTTATCATGATATTTTAGTTGATGCTGACCTTTATTTACTAGAAGCAAATCATCATCCCGAGAAACTATTAAAATCTCCAAGACCTTATTTACTTAAACAACGCATTTTAGGAGTTACCGGACATTTATCAAATGATGATGCAACCTATCTTTTAAATAAAGTTATTAAAAATAAAAAAGCTATTTGGGTAGCGGCTCATATTAGTGAAGATTGTAACAGTATTTACGACATTGAAAAGTCAATTGTTAATAATTTTGATGACCCCTTAAAGATTGAAGTATATTATTCAAGTCAGGAATCTTTACCGGTTATAAAAATATGAAAATAAAAATAATTTGTGTGGGTAAAATTAAAGAGAATTCTTTAAAAAATCTAATTAATGAATATACAAAACAAATTAAAGATTTAACTATTTTTGAAGTTAAAGACGAAAAAAATCAATTAGGTTTAAAACTAGAAGCAAAAAGAATTTTAAAACACTTAAATAAAAATGAATATACTATTGGGTTAGTAATTAAAGGTAATGAACATAATAGTTTATCGTTAGCTAAATTATTTGATCATATTCAAACTAATTTAAATAAACCGATTACTTTTATTATTGGTGGTTCTTATGGACTAGATAATAGTGTATTAGAAACGCTAGATTATAAATTATCATTATCAAAATTAACTTTTCCTCATCAACTGACAAGATTAATTTTAGTTGAACAAATTTATAGATCTTTAATGATCTTAAATAATCACCCCTACCATAAATAATCAAAATAATATATAATATAAAATATAAGTGAGGTATTTATAATGAAAGATGAACATAATTTAACCCCTAAAATGAAGGGTAAAGCTTTTATTGAAGGATTTAAAGGATTTATATTTAAAGGAAATGTAGTCGATATGGCAATCGGTGTCATCATTGGTGGAGCATTTGGTAAAATAGTTACTAGTTTAGTAAATGATATTATACTACCACCGATTGGCGTATTATTAGGTGGAGTTGATTTTAAAGATTTAAAATGGCTAATTCACCAAAACCCTGTTTTAGATGATTCTGGCAACCAAGTTATTGTTGATGGAATTGCTCAGTTTAATCAGGTTTTTATTTACTATGGTAACTTCATTCAAATTGTTTTAGAGTTTCTAATAATTGCCTTTGTAATATATTTCACGTTATTTTTTATTATTAGAAAAAAACAATTTGAAGAAGAAATGTTAAAGAAATTAGAACCAGTAGAACCTAAGGTTGAAGAAACTCCAAAAGATATTTTATTGTTAACCGAAATAAGAGATTTATTAAAAAAGGATGAAAAGTAAGATGAAAACAAAAGTAATAGTATGTTCTAACTCTGCAATTGATTATTTAGATTATCCAAAATCAATTGATATCTTTAGAAGTAAAATTCATTTTGGATCAGAAGCTTATGATGATTTTGTTGATTTAAGTGCAATCGATTTTTATAATCGTTTAGAAAAAGAACCTAATAACATTCCTAAAACATCATATGTCTCACCAGGACATATGTTAGAAACTTTTGAAAACCTATTAAAAGAAGGATATGAAAATGCCTTCGTAATAACAATCGCCAAACCTCTTTCAGGACTTCATGATGCGATTAAACTCTTAAGTCAAGAAACGAAACTAAATGTTTATGTCTATAACTCAAAAACTCTAGCTTATCCTGAAGCATATATGGCATTAGTTGCTGAAGAAATGTTTAATAAAGGAAAAAGTGTTGATGATGTTACTAAGAAATTAGATTTTATTAGAGATCATAATAAAATGTATTTTGCTGTTGATACACTATTATATTTAGTTAAAAACGGCAGACTTTCAAAGCTCCAAGGAACTTTAGGAAGTCTACTTTCAATTAAACCAGTTTTAACTTTAGATAAAGAAGGAAATGTCGAAACCTTAGAAAAAATCAGGACTACTAAAAAGGCTGTTAACCGCATTGTTGAACTATATTTTAACGATACAAAAGATAAAAATGTTATAACATTTATCTCACATGCTCATAATGATCTGACGAAAGAATTAATTATTAGTAAAGTAAAAGAAAAGTTTCCCAACCGTGAAGTTATCTCATCTTATTTAACTCCAGTTGTCGGAGCTCATGCAGGACCAAAAGCAATCGCGATTGGTTATATCGAGTTATAATTTTATAGTTACATTATGTTAGAGGGCTGTCTGTGTTATTAATATTATTTAAAATATTTTAACACAAAAAGAGCCCTCTTTTATTATCTATTTAAAAAAATAAAAAAGATTGTTTTTTTCTTTATTTTATTATATAGTAAAGTTGAAATAAAATATTAAATATTAGGAGGTAAGTGAAAGTGAAAAAAATTTACTTTAGTTTGTTTTTTTTAGCATTTATAGTGCTAATCACTTCTTGTAAGGCTGATTTAAGCGGACAAGATGAAAAAAAACAAATGAATACTTCTAATGAAAATGCCAGAAACATTAATTTAAATGCTGAAATAAAATTTGCTTTTGATGATAGTACTATCCCTTTTTTAGGTGATTTTAGTATGGTTATTGAAACAAGAGCTCAATTAGATGAATATTTAGATGAGTTAGCTAACTTCGTAATTTTAGAACATAATTCCCCTGGACAAGGATTTAAGGTTTTTCCAAAAGATGAAAATATAACAATAGAACAAATAGAAAAAAAGATAAGAGAAAATATATTTTTAAGATATAGTCATTTTACTCAGGATTATTTTAAATCGAACTTTTTATATTTATATGGATATATGTCTAATTATTTAGATACTTTTAATTATCAATTGGAAAAATATGAAATTATTAATAATGTTGCCCTTTTACATTTGACAAGTGAGGTGAAAGTTCCCTACCCAATGTTTTATCGTCCTCCCGCTCATAGAGTTTATATTTTTAAAATGGATAACTTAATTAAGGATAAGTTCGTTAGTGCTAAAGTTTTCGAAAAAGTATCTTATGTGGGAGTGCCTCTAGATTGGGATGATACATTAATAATTGAGCGATGAAAAGTAATAGGATATAATTATATAAAAAGTACCGTTATAATAATGTTAGTGATATAAAGATGTTAATAATATTTTTTTAGCATCTTTTTTTCATGGTGAAATAAATTGTATTAATAAAAATAATAGTAAATACTAATTCTAATTGTAGCTTTCCTTGACATATGTTTTCTAACATGATAACGTTTACATGAATACACGATACTTTAAAACTTAAGAAGGGATAAGAGTTTAATAATGAAAAAAATAATAGTAATATTATTAATTATCATTATATTTGTTGTAACCAGTCTTTTACTAATCAGATATCATAGTGATCCTAATTTTTTTAGCGAAAAAACTCATCTTAAAAATGTAGAAAAAAGAGTAAAAAGTCGTTTTGACGATAATGATTTTTTAGTATATCCTCTATATAACAAAGATGATAAATTAACTCACTTTATGATTGAATTTGAATCAGGAGAGTTTAAGTTTATTAAGCTATATAAACCGGATATGATCTCAATTTTAGTTCCTCTATTTTCAGGTCCAAGAACGATGTACCGGTTAGGACTTAATTCAAATTACCCATGGCAACGCTATACATATGATATATCTTTAGATGAAAATGGTAATAAAAAATATGATGAAAATTATGAAGGTACTGATTTATATAATAGTCCTTTTATTGAAGCAGGATATGAAAATGAAAAAAGATACTTATTAAATGACTATGTATTAGCCGTTAAAATAGATGGAAAGTTTTTCAATTTAATTTCAATGGAATATGTTGTTGGAGATGAGTGGCAACCTCATTATTATGTCGATTATATTTATTCTTTTGAATACGATTTATAAAAAAGGAAAAAACATGAAAGAAATGATTAAAAAAACAAATCTTTATTTAAATTATAAAAAAACATTAATTATTTATATAATTACTTATTTAATATTTATTATCTTATTATTTACAATGACTAGATGGATTTTAAATTTATCGAAATTATTATTCTTATTACCAATTCATTTTTTAGTGATTACGGTTTTATTGTTACCTTTTATTATTTATTATTCATATAAATTAATAAAAATAAACTTAGACAATAATCAATATAATCATACTTCGGCAACAGTTATTAAATTAAAACCTCCAATTCCTTTTCTAACCAATTATTATTTAGTTATTTTAAAAATAAATGAAATTGATAATCACTTAACAACAAAGTTTTATTCTAATTATAAGACATTACCAATTAATTTAAAGATATATTCTAAGATCGATGTTTTAGTTAATAAAGCCAATAATACCCTAATTATTTTAAATGAAAATTAAATTATTATTAGACAATAAGATTCATAATAATAAATATAATGTAATTTTTGTTGTATAAACATTAATAATGTGATAGAATGAAATAAATAAATGAAAGTTGGGTCAACTTATTATGTTATTAAATTCTTACTTTTATTTTTATTACTACTTTTAAAACAAAGGAATTCTTAATTGACGTTCCTTTTTCTAGTATTAAAAATAAAAGAGGAATGTTAACCCATCTAATAGTCTTAATATAGACTCCTTAAGGGAACATTCCCTTAGGGAGTTTTTAATTATATAAGAACCTATAAAAGGAGAAGAAAAATGATTGTACAAATGAGTAAAGTTAGTACAAAAAAGGATTTAGATAATATTGTTAGTTATTTAACTAATTTAGGGTATGGCATTAAAGATGCTTCAAGCGATAATGTCGTTTTATTCGGGGTATTAGGTGATGTTAATTTACTTGATATAGAACAAGTAAAATCATTTAATGGAGTTTTAAATGTTACAAGGATTTCAAGTCCTTATAAATTAGCTAGTAAAAGTTTAAAACACGAACCAACAATTATTACTTTAAAAAACGGAGTAAAAATTGGTGGTGATGATTTTGTTATGATGGCAGGACCTTGTAGTGTTGAATCTGAGGAACAACTAGATACGATTGCTAAAGCATTAAGTGAAAGTGGTGTTAGAGTTTTAAGAGGCGGAGTCTTTAAACCGAGAACATCACCATATTCTTTCCAAGGTTTAGGAGTTGAAGGATTAAAATTAATGCGTAAAATTGCTGATAAATATAATATGGCTATCATTACTGAATTAATGGGTGTTGATGAAATTGATGAGTTTGTTAAATATGCTGATATTATTCAAGTTGGTGCTAGGAATATGCAAAACTTTACTTTATTAAAAGAAATTGGTAAAACTAAATTACCAGTTATGTTAAAAAGAGGTTTTTCTAATACCATCGAAGAATGGTTAATGAGTGCTGAATATATTATGGCTGGAGGTAATGAATCAGTTATCTTATGTGAAAGAGGAATTAGAACCTTTGAAAAATACACAAGAAATACTTTAGATATTAGTGCCGTTTTAGCGGTTAAGGAATTATCACATTTACCAATTATTATTGATCCTAGTCATGCCGCTGGAAGATGGGAATTAATTGAAAAACTATCATTAGCAAGCTACGCTGTCGGTGCTGATGGTTTAATTGTTGAAGTCCATCATGAACCTGAAAAAGCTTTTAGTGATGGTCGCCAAAGTTTAAAACCTGAAAAATATGATCATATGGCTAATGAGTTAAGAAAATTATCTACAGTTTTAGGACGCGATATTAAATGAAAAAAGTTTTTATTGTCGGTCTTGGTTTAATGGGTGCCTCATACGCCCTTAAATTAAAGTCTAAAAATTATTTAATCTATGGTTATGATTCCAATGATAAAACTAACCAAAAAGCTTTAAAGGATAATCTTATTATTGATAATGATATTTCAAAAATAAAAGATTCAGATATAATTATAATGTGTTTATATCCCAAAGATATCGTTAAATTTATTAAAAAACATCAAAATCTTTTTAATAATAACCAATTATTAACAGATATATCAGGAACTAAAGAACATCTAATTAATGATATATTAGAAATTCTCCCTAAAAAGATTAGATATTTATCACACCATCCAATGGCAGGCCGGGAATTAAGTGGTTATGATCATAAAGATATTCAAATGTTTAAAGATGCTAATTTTTTAATTGTCGAAACTAATAGATCAAATGAATTAGATATTAAAACACTAACAAATTTAGGAATTGATTTAGGTTTTAAAACAATTAGCATTATTAAACCTAAGGAACATGATGAGTTAATTGCACATACATCACAATTAACTCACCTTTTAGCTGTTTCATTAATGTTAACTAACATTAATGAAAATACTAAATATGCAACAGGGGATTCATTTAGAGATTTAACTAGAATTGCTAAAATAAATGAAACATTATGGACAGAACTTTTTTTAGATAATAAAATTACTTTAAATAATATATCAGTAAATTTTATTAATAAATTAAAATATTTATTAGAGTTAATTAATAATGATGAAAAAGATGAACTAATTAAAAATCTGAAATTAGCGAAAGAAAAGAGGATTGAATTTGATAAAGTTAAAAACTAAAAATTATAATATCTTAATTGCTGATAATTTAATCAATAATTTTGATGAGCTAATAAAAAAAAGTTATCATAAAGATAAAATCTTTATTATTACTGATCAAAATGTTTTTAATTTATATGAAAAAAAGATTACTAAATCACTACCTTCATTTAAACTTTATTTTCATGTTTTAAAACCTGGTGAAACTTCAAAATCTTTTTTAAATTATCAAGAAACAATTAACTCACTTATTAATAAAGGAATAAAAAAAGATCATTTAATTATTGGTTTTGGTGGTGGAGTAGTTGGAGATTTAGCCGGGTTTATTGCGGGAACTTTATACCGGGGAATAAACTTTATTCAAATTCCGACTAGTTTACTAGCGGTAGTTGATTCATCAATCGGTAGTAAAACCGGAATAGATTTAGAACTTGGCAAAAACTTAGTTGGTGTCTATAAAGATCCAAAAGTTGTTTTAATTGATCCTTTATTTTTAAACACTTTAAGTACGAAAGAATATAATAATGGATTAGCTGAAGTTATTAAAATGGCTTTAATTAGAGATAAAACATTATTTAATAATATCAAAGATAAAAATAAATTAACAATAGATGATATCGTTAGAACGATTAATATAAAAAGAAAGATTGTAAGAAAAGATCCTTTTGAAAAAAATCTTAGGATGCTTCTTAACTTTGGTCATACCTTTGGACACGCGATTGAACTTGAATCAAACTTTAATGTTAAACATGGGGTTGCCATCTCATATGGAATGTTAATAAGCATTGAAGAAGGAATTAAAAGAGGAATTACTAAACATGATATATATGATGAAGTAAAAGATTTATTAATTAAACATAATTTAGTTAAAGAGCCACTTTTAAGTAAAGATAAATATCTTAAATATCTTAAACATGATAAGAAAAACTTATCAAGTGGTTTAAATTTTGTTTTTATTAAAGAGATTGGGAAGTCATTAATTAAAAGTGGGGTGATCTTTAATGATTAAAATAATACCTAATAAATTAAAAGGCGAAATAAAGATTGTTTCTTCAAAATCTTTGTCTCACCGATATTTAATTGGTGCCGCATTATCAAACGGGGTCTCTCAAATTGATAATGTCTTAGATTCAAAAGATTTAACGGCCACCAAAGAAGCTTTAAATTCACTAGGAATTAAAATTAAAGATAATTTAGTTTATGGTGGTACCTTAAAAGTTATTAATAACATTATTGATGCCAATGAATCAGGATCGACTTTAAGGTTTCTAATTCCAATTAGTATGTTGTTGGATAAACCAGTTACCTTTGTTGGTAAAGGTTTATTACCAAAAAGGCCACTTAATGTTTATAAAGATATCTTTAAAGATAAATATCTTTATAAACAAGAAACAAAAGATGAACTCCCATTAACTGTTAAAGGTCCTTTAAAACCAGGAGAATTTATCATTCCCGGAAATGTCTCTAGCCAATTTGTTACCGGTCTTTTATTTTCTTTACCACTTTTAAAGGAAGATTCAAAAATAATTATTAAAGGTAATTTAGAATCAAGAAGCTATGTAAATTTAACTTTAGAAACTTTAAAAGATTTTAAAGTTGATATTATAGAAAAAGAAAATGAATTTATCATTCCCGGAAACCAAAAATACATAACGCATAATACAAGTGTTCCAGGTGATTATAGTGCGGCAGCATTTTTTATTGGTGCCGGATTAATTGGCGATAAACTAATCTTAAAAGGCTTAAAAGAAAAAAGTCTACAAGGTGATGCTAAGATGATTGAAATAGTTAAAAAAATGGGTGGCAATCTTTATTTTAAAGACAATAATTTAATTGTTAACCCAAGTGAGTTAACAGGTATTACTGT
>Ga0265293_10001780_pt1 | contig 45670 bp, 58 predicted proteins | sample Munlanlewell138R_FD_192505 | JGI IMG/M metagenome (GOLD analysis project Ga0265293, IMG submission 192505) | Leachate microbial communities from a municipal landfill in Southern Ontario, Canada - Leachate well 138R | ecosystem: Engineered > Solid waste > Landfill > Unclassified | place: Canada... | reverse complement strand
GAAAGAAGAAAAGCTCAAATTGACCTTATTGCTTAAACATCAAAGAGCAAGCCCTAACCAAATAGCCCGTTGCCTGGCAATTACATAGAAAAACAACTTGCGTATATTTCAATAAAAAAAGAGACTAACCACATAGACATGTTGGTCGGTCTCTTTATTGTTATTTATGCTACCGGACTTGTTGCCGGAATATGCGTAGTTACTGTTACTCTGCGGCAGGTTCGGAAGCAGGAGCTTCGGCAGGTTCCTCTTTTGCAGGCGCATCTTCAACCGGTTTTTCGGTTGTTTTTGCAGGAGCAGCCTTTGCAGGAGCTTTTTTCTTGGGTGCCGGGGCTTCTTCAGCGACAGGTGCAGCTTCTTCAGCGACAGGTGCAGCTTCTTCAGCGACAGGTGCAGCTTCAGCAGCCTTGGTTTTGGCCTTGCTTGCAGCAGGAGCTTTTTCAGCCGCAGGAGCGGCCTTAGCTTTCGATGCAGCAGCAGGGGTTTCTTCAGCGGCAGGAGTAGCAGCGGGAGCTGGAGCCGAGGCAGCATCTGCGACAGCGGGAGCCGAGGTGGCAGGAGCCGAGGCAGCATCTGCGGGAGCGCCGGAGCGGGAACGGGAGCGGCTGCGGCGGGTGGTTTTCTTCTCTTCTTTTACAGTTGTCCCGGCCAAAGCCAGTTCGTTGAAGTCCACCAATTCAATCAAAGCCATCTCAGCACCGTCACCTGCACGAAATCTTGTTTTCAAGATACGTGTATAGCCTCCCGGCCGATCGGCAACTTTAGGAGCCACTACACGAAAGAGTTCGTTCACGGCCTCTTTGTCTTTCAGATAAGCAAACACCGTACGGCGTGAGTGGGTCGTATCTGATTTTGACTTGGTGATAAGTGGTTCAATATATACGCGCAAGGCTTTAGCTTTAGGAACAGTAGTCTCAATACGTTTATGTATGATAAGGGACGATGCCATATTAGCCATCATGGCTTTGCGGTGTCCGGCTTTTCTTCCCAATGAGTTAACTTTCTTTCTGTGTCTCATATTTCAATACTTTCTTTTCAATGTTATATTTGGTCACGTCAATCCCAAAAGAAAGACCCATACCCTCCATGAGTAAATCAATTTCTGACAAGGACTTTTTCCCAAAATTGCGGAACTTCATCAATTCATGCCTGGGCACAGAGACCAAATCAGCAAAAGTCTCAATCTCTGCAGCTTTCAGACAATTTAGTGCTCTCACAGAAATTTCCACCTCTGAAAGTTTTGTCAACAGGAGCTGGCGCATACGTAAAGATTCCTCATCCAAATCAGATCCTTTACTTTCTTCCGGAAGTTCCAGGCTAATACGTTCATCAGAGAACAGCATAAAGTGGTGAATTAGAATTTTAGCAGCTTCTTTCAGAGCATCTTTCGGATGAATGGATCCATCCGTTGTCACCTCCAGAATCAACTTTTCGTAGTCTGTCTTTTGCTCTACGCGGAAATATTCCATCAGGTAATTTACATTCTTTATAGGAGTATAAATAGCATCCATTGCAATCAGCCCAAAGGGTGCGTTTTCCATCCGGTTTTCTTCTGCAGGCACATAACCACGACCTTTTCCCACATGGAATTCCATGGTAAGGGTAACAGAAGGGGCCATATTGCAAATAACAAGTTCCGGATTCAGGACCTTGAAAGCAGTCAATTGACCGGAAATATCCGCAGCAGTAAAAACTTCTTTGCCTTTAACCGTAACCGTGACCGTTTCTTCCTCAACATCTTCAATCATTCTTTTAAACCGAACCTGTTTTAGGTTAAGAATAACATCCACAACATTTTCTATGACACCGGGAATGGTTGCAAATTCGTGTTCAACGCCGTCTATCTTAACATAGGTCAGCGCATATCCTTCCAATGAGGACAATAATATCCTGCGGAGCGCATTACCAATGGTTGTTGCATATCCGGGTTCCAGCGGGCGGAACTCAAAACGACCGAATGTATCGGTAGCTTCCAGCATAATTACTTTATCGGGTTTTTGAAATGCTAAAATGGCCATTGTAAAAATTTAAAAATTACTTGGAGTACAACTCCACAATTAATTGTTCATTGATGGGTTCAGGTATCTCTGTCCTGTCCGGGTAACTCAAAAATTTACCGGACACAGAGACAGCGTCCCATTCTATCCAGGGATATTTACTTATGGTACGCGAAATGTTTTCCTGAATAACCTCAAGGTTCTTGGAGCGTTCCCTGACAGCTACCAGTGTTCCCGGTCGGACAAGTGCCGAGGGGATGTTACAAATCTCTCCGTCAACAGTAATGTGACGGTGTGTTACCAACTGGCGTGCAGCCTGCCTGGAGGGAGCGATTCCCATTCTGAAAACGACATTATCTAAACGGCTTTCCAGTAAAAGCAACAGGTTTTCACCTGTACGCCCTTTCATGGAAGAAGCTTTTTTAAACAAATTGTGGAACTGACGCTCCAGAAGTCCGTATGTATATTTAACTTTTTGTTTTTCTTTAAGCTGAATACCATACTCGGATGTTTTTCTCCTTCTTTTAATCATCCCGTGTTGTCCGGGAGGATAATTCTTCCTCTCAAAATATTTATCGGGTCCGTAAATAGGTTCTCCAAATTTACGTGCAATCTTAGTCTTTGGACCTGTATATCTTGCCATCGTTTTTAATTTTTAATACATCATCAATTATACCCTGCGGCGTCCTTTAGGACGGCACCCGTTATGAGGCAGCGGAGTAACATCAATTATTTCTGTAACTTCAATACCGGCTCCGTGAATGGTACGAATAGCAGACTCACGTCCCGATCCCGGTCCTTTAACATAAGCTTTAACTTTGCGCAAGCCCATGTCAAAGGCAACTTTGGCGCAATCGGCAGCTGCTGTTTGAGCAGCATAAGGCGTATTTTTTTTAGACCCGCGAAAACCCATCTTCCCGGCGGAAGACCAGCTGATAACCTGTCCTTCACTATTGGTCAGGGTAACAATCACATTGTTGAATGTGGAAGAAATATGAGCTTGTCCGTAGGTATCTACTTTGACAACTTTTTTCTTATTGGAAGTACTTGATTTTTTTGCCATAATCCTAAACGTTATTTGGTTGCTTTTTTCTTATTGGCTACCGTTTTTTTACGTCCTTTACGTGTACGGGCGTTGTTTTTTGTTGTTTGTCCCCGCACAGGCAAGCCAATTCGATGACGTATGCCTCTGTAGCAACCAATGTCCATCAACCTTTTGATGTTCATTTGTACAGATGAACGAAGTTCACCCTCAATTTTGTATTCCTCTGCAATCAGCGATCGGATGGCCGCAATCTGGTCATCATTCCAATCCTTTACTTTAATATCCAGGTTAATTCCGGCTTTGTCAAGGATTGTACGGGCAGAACTACGACCTATCCCGTAGATATAGGTCAGGCCTATTTCTCCACGTTTGTTGTTTGGTAAGTCAACTCCGGCTATTCTTGCCATAATTTATATTCCTTTTTGTTTTACTTGTTTTTATCCTTGGCGCATCTTGAACTTGGGGTTCTTCTTGCAAATAACATACAGACGCCCCTTGCGTCTTACAATCTTACAATCTTCGCTGCGCTTTTTTACGGATGCTTTGACTTTCATTGGTGTAATCTTTTACTGGTATTACTTATACCTAAAGGTAATCCGACCTTTGGTAAGATCATAAGGAGACATTTCTACCCTTACCCTGTCGCCGGGCAATATGCGGATGTAATGCATCCTCATTTTACCGGAAATATGTGCAATTATCACATGTCCGTTATCCAGTTCCACACGGAACATAGCATTGGACAGTGCTTCAATAATTACACCTTCTTTCTCTATGGCAGGTTGTTTGGGCATGTTGTCAATCTTTAATCTTCCTGTTACTTCATATTTATATCATTTGGCCTTTCTATAAAGGCAAATGTTGAGAGGAGTTCTGCTTTCTCTTTACGCACGACTACCGTCAGTTCGTAATGCGCAGAATTCCTGTTATCCGCTGTCCTCAGGGTCCATCCGTCCCGCTCCATATATACACCTCTCCCTCCTTCATTGATCATGGGTTCAATACACAGGATCATCCCTTCCGTCAGGTGTTTTCCCTGGCCGGGTCTGCCGTAGTTTGGAACATCAGGCTTTTCATGAAGCCCGGTGCCAATACCATGGCCAACCATTTCCCTTACTACGGAAAAACCACGTTCTTCCACGTAAGTCTGGACAGCAGCGCCAATATCGCCAACGCGATTACCGGCAATGGCCTTCCCAATTCCCTCGTAAAGCGATTGCTTTGTTGCCTGCATAAGAAGTTCAGCCGCTTTGGAAACCTTTCCTACCGCAAACGTGTAAGCCGAGTCTCCAAAAAAACCTTTATACTTTGTTCCGCAATCAACGGACACAATATCTCCTTCCTTCAATCTGTAATCACTCGGAAAACCATGGACTACCACCGAATTAACAGAGATACACAAGGTGTAGGGAAAACCGTTGTAACCAAGAAAAGCGGGAGCTGCACCGTGGTCTCGGATGAAAGTTTCTGCTACAGCATTCAACTCTAAGGTTGTAACACCGGGGGCAATATTCCTTCCAACCTCTGCCAGGGTTTTGGAAACCAAAATCCCGTTTTCGCGCATAAGCGCTATTTCTTCTTCGGTTTTGTTAATACTCATTAAACAAAGAACTCTTTTATCTTTTTTACATATTGGAACGACCTTTCATCCTTCCTGTCTTCATAAGTCCGTCGTAATGACGCATCAGAAGATGGCTTTCAATTTGTTGCAGCGTATCCAGGATCACTCCTACTAAAATCAGCAAGGACGTACCACCGTAGAACTGCGCAAATTGCGTATTTATTCCCAGCATCCGGGCAAATACCGGCAAAATGGCAACCAGACCTAAAAATATAGATCCCGGAAGCGTAATGCGGGACATCACAGCATCCAAATACTCGGCTGTTTTCTTGCCCGGCTTAATGCCCGGAATAAAACCACCGTTCTTTTTCATATCATCTGCCATATTGGTAGGATTGACAGTAACAGCCGTATAAAAATACGTAAATGCAACCACCAATATAAAAAATACAAAATTATACCAAAAACCTTGCATATTGCTCATAACTGCAGCAAAACCACGGGTGGCATCAAAGCTGGCAAAAATCATGGGAAAGAGCATAATAGCCTGGGCGAAAATAATAGGCATAACACCTGCGGCGTTGATCTTCAAGGGGATATACTGTCGTACACCTCCATATTGTTTGTTGCCAACAATACGTTTTGCATATTGTACCGGGACCTTGCGGACACCCTGCACCAGTGCAATGGAAGCAATATAAACAAAAAATAATATAATCAGTTCAACAACCAGCATCAGCAACCCACCGTTAGACTGCGACAAGCGGTCTCCCACCTCGGCCGTAAAGGCAAATGGCAAACGGGCTACAATCCCTACCATAATAATCAGAGATATACCATTCCCTAACCCACGGTCGGTAATTCTTTCCCCCAGCCACATAATAAACATAGTCCCTCCAATAAGCACTATGGTGGCAAACAGGTTAAACGAAAAACCGCTCAGCAGGAAAGCCGACTCGGGCAGTTGGGCATGCAAATTCGTAAGGTATGCAGGTCCCTGCAGGGCCAATATGATAATGGTCAGGTAACGTGTCCACTGGTTGATTTTCCGCTGCCCGCTTTCTCCTTCACGTTGCATCCGCTGAAAATAAGGAATCATGATTCCCAGAAGCTGGATGACAATAGATGCTGAAATATAGGGCATAACCCCCAGTGCAAATATAGATGCGTTTCCAAAAGCTCCTCCGGAAAACATATTCAGCAGCCCTATCAGCCCTCCGGAAGTCTGAGTCTTCAGGTTGGCAAGTTGCATAGGGTCAATACCGGGGAGTACCACAAAACTGCCCAGCCTGTAGATCAAAAGAAGCAAAACTGTATAAACAATCCGTTTACGCAGTTCTTCTATCTTGAAAATATTTTTTATGGTTTCTATTAATTTTTTCATTTCTCAGGCTTATTCTGGGTTATTCTATGATTTCAGCCTTCCCTTCCTTAGCCTCAATAGCTTCTTTTGCTTTCTTGGAAAAACCGTGAGCCGTAACATTCAGTTTGGCTTGCAATTCACCATTCCCCAAAATTTTAATCAGATCATTCTTAGAAGCCAGACCCTGGTCGCGAAATACGTTCAGATCAAAATCTGTAATGCCTGTTTTTTCATGCAATGCTTGTAAAGTAGAAAGGTTAACAGCTTTGTACTCAACCCTGTTCCTGTTTTTAAATCCAAACTTGGGAACGCGGCGTTGCAGGGGCATCTGACCTCCTTCAAACCCGGGTTTGCGGGAATAACCGGAACGAGACTGAGCTCCTTTGTGCCCGCGTGTTGATTGACCGCCTCTGCCGGAACCCTCACCCCGTCCAAGACGTTTTCTCTTGGAAACAGACCCTTTTGCAGGTTTTAAATTTGATAAATTCATGTTGATTTCTCCTTTACTTTACTTCTTCAACTGATACCAGGTGGCGAACTTTTTCTACCATCCCCCTAATGACAGGAGTAGCTTCTTTTTCCACAAAATGATTTATCCTGCGGATTCCCAAAGCCTCCAGTGTAGCTATCTGGCGTTTTGTGGCAGAATTGCTACTCTTTACCTGCTTAATTTTCCAAACTTCCATATTCTCGCCTCCTATCCGTTAAAGACTTTATCCATTGTTATACCACGCAATCCGGCTACCTGATATGCATCACGCATTTCCAGCAAGGCATGTACCGTAGCTTTTACCAGGTTGTGGGGATTGGATGATCCCTGAGACTTGGCCAGCACGTCATTAATACCCACAGACTCAAATACAGCCCGCATGGCTCCTCCGGCAATCACTCCCGTTCCGGGTGCGGCCGGTTTCATAAACACACGTGCACCGCCAAACTTACCGTTAATTTCGTGAGGAATGGTTTCTCCAATAAGGGATATGCGGTACAGGTTTTTCTTAGCTTCTTCAATTCCCTTGGATATGGCCGATGTGACCTCTCCGGCTTTCCCCAACCCGTATCCGACAACTCCTTTTTCATCTCCTACCACAACAACAGCGGTAAAACTGAAATTACGGCCGCCTTTGGTTACTTTGGTGACACGTTTGATAGCTACCAGACGGTCTTTTAACTCAAGATCTGCAGCTTTTACTTTTTTTGCTTTTATGTTTACCATATCCTTTTTAGAATTTTAGACCGCCTTCCCGGGCAGCATCTGCTAAACTTTTAACCCTTCCGTGAAAAAGATAACCGCCACGGTCAAAAGAAACGGTAGAAATACCTTTTTCCAATGCCCGCTCTGCGGCAAGCTTGCCTACCAGGGCGGCAACCTGAACAGGGGTTTTCCCTTTGACTTCTTCTGCCAGAGAAGCATCTTTTGAAGAAGCCTGTGTAAGAGTCACTCCTTTGGTATCGTCTATCAATTGCACGTATATTTGTTTGTTGCTCCTGTAAACCGCCATTCTGGGGCGTTCAGTAGTTCCGGATATCCGCTTGCGTATGCGGTACCTGATCCGTTGTCTTCTTGCTTGTTTTGTTAACGCCATAATTCTGTCTCCTTCTATTTAGCTCCTGCCGATTTCCCGGCTTTCCGGCGAATTTGTTCATCTACAAATTTAATACCCTTGCCTTTGTAGGGTTCGGGTGCGCGCAGCGAGCGAATTTTGGCAGCAACTGTTCCCAACAGCTGTTTGTCATAACTCGTGAGCGTCAGGACCGGGTTGGCCCCTCTACGTACTACTTCAACAGAAGCCTTTATTTCATCGGGCAACATAAAGTGGATCTCGTGCGAATAACCCAGACTAAATTCCAGGACTTGTCCTTTGGCCTCTACACGGTATCCTACACCCACCAGTTCCTGTTTGATAGTATACCCTTCAGAAACTCCAACCACCATGTTGTGAATCAGTGCACGGTACAACCCGTGCATAGACCGGTGCCTGGGCTGGTCTGTAGGACGTTCTAATGTAAGCTCGGTTCCCTCTATTTTTATTTTAATATCCGGATCCACTTTTTGTTCAAGCGTTCCCAGAGGGCCTTTCACCGTAACCAAATTGTGTGGGTCAACTTTAACGCTCACACCAACTGGCAGGTTTACAGGGAGTTTTCCTATTCGTGACATATTGTTCAGTTAATTAATATACATAACACATTACTTCACCCCCTACGTTCAGCGCTTTGGCCTCCTTGTCGGTGATGATGCCTTTGGATGTGGAAATAATTGCAACGCCCAAACCGTTCAATACGCGGGGCATTTTATCAACCCTTGTATAACGGCGCAACCCGGGACTGGAAACACGGATCAATTTCTTGATTGCCGGTTGTTTTGTCTGGGGGTGGTACTTGAGAGCAATTTTAATGGTGTTTGAGGGCTTTCCTTCTTCAATCTTATAGCTTAAGATGTAACCCTTTTCATGTAAAATACGGGTGAGTTCCGCTTTTACTTTTGATGCGGGAATTTCAACGACCTTATGTCCTGCTTGCACCGCATTACGAATCCTTGTCAGATAATCTGCTATTGGATCAGTCATATTAAAAGTTTTAAAATTTGTTTTCGGCAATAAATTGCCCGATATCCAATAAATACTATATGTTGCCGGCCCTTTGGCCGGTCTGTAATTACCAGCTTGCCTTGCGTACGCCGGGTATCAGACCGTTGCTTGCCATTTCCCTGAACTGAATACGGGAAACGCCAAACTTCCGCATGTACCCCTTGGGCCTGCCCGTAATGGAGCAGCGATTATGCATACGTACTGGACTGGAGTTCCGGGGCAATTTTGCTAACCCCTCCCAATCACCGGCCTCTTTAAGAGCCTTCCTTTTTTCTGCATACTTGGCTACCATCCGGGCACGCTTCACTTCGCGTGCTTTCATTGATTCCTTTGCCATCTATTGTACTTTTTTTATGTTTTTAAACGGTAATCCAAATTCCTTTAACAAGGCATAAGCTTCTTTATCTTCATTTGTATTGGTTACAAAAGTAACTTCTACACCCATAATCTTAGAGATTTTATCAATATCAATCTCGGGAAAAATAATCTGCTCTTTAATACCCAGCGTATAGTTTCCACGCCCGTCAAACTTCTCGGCAATGCCTTTAAAGTCCCTGATACGGGGCAAGGCTATGGAAATAAGACGGTCCAGAAATTCATACATTTTGGCACCGCGCAAGGTAACTTTCACACCAATGGGCATGCCCCTGCGAAGTTTAAAGTTAGAAACGTCCTTGGTTGACACCGTTTGCACCGCCTTTTGACCTGCTATAAGCGTCAGCTCTTGTAGCGCCGTTTCTATCAGTTTCTTATCTGCAACAGCAGCTCCCACCCCTTCGTTCAACACAATTTTATCCAACCGGGGAACCTGCATAACAGACTTGTAACCAAACTCTTTCATCAAGTTGGGAACAATTTCTTCTTTGTATTTCTTTTGCAGAGATGGCATGTAACCTTTGGGTACTACAGATGCCACTTTTTCATTTTTAACTGCTTTTGCCATTATTTAATCTCCTCTCCCGATTTTTTTGCATAACGTACCAGTTTGCCCTTATCGTTTGGACGGCGTCCTATGCGTGTAGGGCCACCTTTAACGGGATCTACCACCTGCAAATTGGAAATATGAATGGCGGCTTCCATTTTGATAATACCGCCCTGAGGGTGTTTTGCAGAAGGCTTGGTGTGCTTGCTTATCAAATTCACGCCTTCAACAATAGCCCTTTGTTCTGCAGGTTTAACTTCCAGTACCCTTCCCGTTTTTCCTTTATCTTCCCCGGTATTAACAAATACCGTGTCTCCTTTTTTAATATGCAATTTTGTACTCATATTATTCACCTCCTATAATACCTCCGGGGCAAGTGATACAATTTTCATATAACGACTCCTAAGTTCGCGGGCAACCGGACCAAAAATGCGCGTTCCGCGCAACTCACCGGCATTGTTCAACAGAACACAGGCGTTGTCATCAAAGCGTATATACGATCCGTCCGGACGACGGATTTCTTTTTTAGTTCTTACCACCACAGCTTTAGAAACGGTACCTTTCTTAGCGTCGCCCCCACCGGGAACAGCGCTTTTTACCGTGACTACTATGGTGTCTCCAATACCGGCATAACGGCGTTTTGTTCCGCCCAGAACGCGGATACAAAGAACCTCCTTTGCCCCGCTGTTGTCAGCCACTAATAAACGTGATTCTTGCTGTATCATGGCTACTTCGCTTTTTCAAGGATTTCAACTAAACGCCAGCATTTGGTTTTACTCAAAGGCCGGGTTTCCATAATGCGTACCGTATCACCCTCGCTGCATTCGTTGTTCTGATCATGAGCAACAAATTTGGTGGTTTTATTCACATACTTGCCGTAAACCGGGTGTTTGACTTTTCTTTTTACAGCAACTACTATGGATTTGTCCATTTTATTGCTGACCACAAGTCCTGTTCTTTCTTTTCTAAGATTTCTTTCCATGAATCATTAACATTAAAGATTCTCTTTGGCCAGAGATTCACTTAAAATAGTAAGCATCCGTGCAATGGTGCGACGTGCTTTTCTGATTTGTGACAGATCATCTAACGGAGAGATGGCATGATTCATTTTAAGACGAAGCAAATTTACTTTTTCCGACTCAATACGATCGCTTAAATCTTTCACAGATAACTCGCGTATTTCAGGTGCTTTCATTGTTGTTAAACTAATTTTATTCTACATAATCTCTTCGTACCACAAACTTGGTAACGATAGGCAGTTTCTGGGCGCCCAGCCTAAGGGCTTCCTTAGCTACCTCATAGGGAACACCTTCTACCTCCAGCAAAAGTCTGCCGGGTGTTACGGGACAGACAAATCCTTCCGGAGCACCTTTCCCTTTACCCATACGTACTTCAGCAGGTTTTTTAGTATAAGGCTTATCCGGGAATACGCGAATCCAAAGTTGTCCCTCACGTTTCATGTAACGGGTGACTGCCTGACGGGCGGCCTCTATTTGACGACCGGTCAGCCAGCAGGATTCCGTAGCCTTGATTCCGAATGACCCAAAGGCAAGCTGATTGCCTCGCTGAGCCATACCTTTCATGCGGCCTTTTTGCTGCCTTCTGAATTTGGTTTTTTTAGGTTGTAACATTGTTTTTCCTAACGTTTAACGTAACGTAAATATGTATTGTTGCTTCGGTGCATAAGTAGGAAGGTTGCAAATGTAACCCTCTGGCCCACAGTTTTTTAGAATGAACTCGCCCTAAAATTGCGGGTTGCAAAGATAGAACTTAATTTCTGATTTACAAAAATTTATGAACAAAAGGGAGGGAAAAATGTTAGAAACTTCCTGCCTGTTGGCGGGCAATCTCCATTATGCGCAAAACATTACCACCCCATAATTTCCCAATATCACGATCAGAATATCCCTCTTCCAGCAAGGCCCGTGTAATGGCCTTCATCTCTCCCATATTTGCCACCCCTATAATACCTCCTCCGCCATCAAAATCACTCCCGATACCCACATGATCAATACCCACCAGTTCCACTACATAATTGATATGCTCTATCAGATGCGGTATACCAACCTGAGCTCTTGGCAAGGTGGACAAAAAATACCGCCCTATAGAAATCTGAATCAGCCCGCCTTTTTCTGCTATCGCAACAATTTCCTTATCTGTCAGATTTCTGGGAATAGGCTTAAGGGCATACACCCCGGAATGGCTGGCCATAATGGGCGTACGGCTTGCTTCTACTGCTTGCAGGCAAGCTTTCCTGGAAGCATGCGACACATCTACTATAATACCCAAACGATTCATCTCGGCAATAACCTCGTACCCAAAAGCAGACAAACCTCCATGTGTTTCCGTAGTATCGGTTACCGCATCTGCAACACAATTATCTCCATTATGGGTAAGACCTATCATCCGTACCCCCAGGTTGTAATAATGCTCTACCAGGGAAATATCCTCTCCCAGGCAATAGGCATTTTCTATGGAAAGGAGCATGGCCGCCCTGCCTTGCGCCTTCAGATCTTTTACGTCTTGTGCCGTGTAAGCTATACCTCCCAGGTGTTTAAATTCAGTTGCATACCTGTGCAAAGCCAACAGCATGCTGTCAGCAAGAAATTTTGCATTTTCGTGCCCCTTTTCAGTACAAGGCCCCTGAGCCTGATAAGCTGCATAAAAAGCAGCATCCAGCCGCCCTTCTTTCATCAGCTCAAAAGAAACCTGACCTTTTTCAACGCTGGGTTCCAAATCAGGAAAAGCAAGCAGCATGGCAAAGTCATTATGTGTGTCTATGGACACAATAGAATCGTGAAGTTGTTCTACCCTCATATCCAAGGAGTCGGGAAGAAAAACTTGTGACAGAATACAAATAAGGAAAAAGAGTTTCATCTTGTAAATATACCACTTAATCCCAATTTTATTACTTTTGTTACAAGAACAATGAAAGCAAAACTGATATTTCCGGCTCTTTTTCTATTCCTGCTGGTTCCAACTGTGCTATCTGCCCAGACTGTACCAACACAGGGCCATATCATGGGCTATGTTATCGAAGACGGAGACACCCTGTTTGTATCTTCCATACCCCCTTTGTACGTCTTCAGCAGAGACAAAAGGAAAAAAGACAAAGAATGGAGGGAGTATTACCAGACAGTCCACAATTTTGCCCGGGCATATCCTTACGCACTTCAGGCCAGGGAGCGGCTGGACAGAGCAGACAGTATTTTGAATACCCATTCGTTTTCAGTACGGGAACGGGAACGGTTCCTGGCAAAAACAGAACGGGAATTATTTGCCGAGTTTGAAGGCCCCCTGCGAAAACTGACTTTTGCCCAGGGACGCATCCTGCTCCGGCTCATTGACCGGGAACTTGGCATGACGTCTTTTGGTATTGTGAAGAGTTACCGAGGCGGGCTAACGGCCTCCTTCTGGCAGGGGGTAGCCCGTATTTTTGGAGCAGATATGAAACAGCCTTACGACAAATACGGCCAGGACAAACAGCTTGAAGAATTAGTCCGGATGTACCACGACGGACGCTTTTACTACTTGTACTTCTCCTTGTTCGGTCCCCCCAAAGACCCCAATATCTCCCCGTACGGGACCCGTGCCATCGCCAACTGAAAGCCAGTCTTCCAACACAATCAATGCTCCACCGCCGGGCAGAGGCCAACGTGCAGAAGTGTGCAAATGACCAACTATGCAATAGTCTACAGGTTTATCAAAAGCAGCGGCATACCGGTAAACCGGTTCCTCTTCTCCCCTAAAAACATACCCGGCCCCTCCTTTTCCCCGATTAAAAGCAGACCATTTCCCGGCCAGGGCAAAAGCCCACCGCGGGTGCAGCCAACTGAAGGCTCTTTGCAACATCCGGCTGTGAAACATATTGTGTAATATTCTGTTTTTAAAGGGATAGTGCCCCATCCTATGGCCGTGTCCCAACAGAAAATGCTTTCCATCCAATTGCATGTACTGCGGGTTTCTATATACCTTAATGCCCAGTTCCTGTTCCAGGTAACCAAACGTCCACAGGTCGTGATTCCCCGGAAAGAAATGGACCGGAATTCCCCGGTCAACCACACGGGCCAAAGCCCCCAACACCCGCGTATACCCCCTGGGTATCACATATTTGTATTCGTACCAAAAGTCAAAAATATCCCCCAGCAAAAACAATCCGGCCGTATCTGCTCCCAACCCCTCTAAAAAAGCAATAAAGTACTGCTCCCGTTCTTGCGGGTTACCGACCTTCAGCCCCAGATGCACATCAGCTACAAAATAATACGCGTTCAAACCATCTATTTTTAGAGAAATAACAGGCATGCTGTTCCCGCCAGCAGGCAGTATACTGCAAACCACGTAAGCCGTATTTTACGAACCAGGGCCAACATAAGTCTGCAGGCCAGCAACCCCGTTACAAAAGCCGTAACAAAGCCAATAGCCATCGCCTGGAAAGACAACCCTGTGGCAGCCGGAGCAAATCCCCCTGCCAAAATTTCCAGAAAAGCTTCTCCCAGCACCGGTATCAAAACCATCAAAAAAGAAAAAGGAGCCACCTTGTCTTTTTCTACTCCCAGGGTCAGCCCGGTAGCAATAGTAGCCCCCGAGCGTGAAAGACCGGGCATCACAGCACAGGCCTGCGCCACACCTATTATAAATGCATCGGCATACCTGACCGGATGGGTTGTGCCTGTTTTTTGCCTGCGTACCGAAAGCCACTGGGACAGACCCAGAAGCAAGGCTGTTAACAGCAGCATCCATCCCACAATACCCGTCCCCGTAGTAAAAAGCACTTCTACGCGTTCTTTGAAAAGCAAGCCCACAACCAAAACCGGCAGGGCAGAAAACAAAATACGCAACGTAAGATCTGTTGCCGGGGTTTTACGAAAACGTACCGTATCGGCCACCATCTCCCACACCTGCTTTCTAAAAACCACTATAGTACTCAGAACCGTGGCAATATGCACTATGATTTCAAAAGAAGCGTCTTTCGATTCTATCCCAAAAAGAGATTTCACTATAACAAGATGGCCACTGCTGCTGACCGGCAAAAATTCAGTCAACCCCTGTACCAATCCAAGGATCAGGGCTTCAAGTCCGCTCATTGTCTTTCTGCTTTTTTATATGCATAATGGCAACAATCGCATAGACAAAACCGCCACATACCAGTACCGGAGCAACGACCATCCTCCGAAAGTTAAAAAGCGTCTCTCCGGCAAACATTTCCGGATCTTTGGCACCTCCGCCTGCCATCAGGCCAAAACCCAGGGCAACAACAGCCATGGCTGCAATCAGCAGCAGGACATTCCTCCGGGGCAAGGCAAATTTTCCTTCCGTTTCTTTATTGTTCTTGTTTTGTTTTTTCATAGGTATTAATAATAAAAGGCAGAAGTTTTCAGCTTCACCACACGGTTGACAACAAAAAAAGTAGACAGCAGGCACAGCAAGACACCTGTTGCTATCATAGCTCCCAAAACCAGCAAAAACATTTCTTTTGAAATAAGCATCAAAATGCCGGGGAACTCACGCTGCAACAAATACAGCCCCCCCATAAGCAACAAAACAGCAAGCAATGCAGACAAAAATCCCTGCACCATAGCTTGTAGCATGAACGGTCTTCTTATAAACCGTTTGGTGGCCCCTACCAGCCTCATGGTATAGATAGTAAAACGTCTTGCATACACAGACAGTCTTATGGTGTTGTGAATCAACGCAAAGGAAATAATCAACAACACCAGGATAATGGCTCCCAGCACCATGCCAATATTCCGTAAATTCCTGTTAATAAGCGAAACAAGCGGAGCCTGGTACGACACTTCTTCTACAAAAGGCAGCCGCCTGAGCGTTTGTTCCAAACGTGCAATGCTGTCGTTATGCACATAAGCAGCACGTAACTGCAATTCTACAGAAGCTGGCAGGGGATTGTATTCAAAAATATCCATAAAACCGGATCCAAGCAACTCTTCCATTTCACGCGCCCCCCGGTCCCGGGAAATAAAAGCAGCATCCCGCACAGCATCCCGTACGTATTCGGTTGCCAGCAGCTGTTTGACCAGCAACGTAGAATCCGTATCCTTTGTTTCTTTATTCAGAACTACTGCAACTCCCAGGTGCTCTTTAAAATAATCAGAAACAGTCCGCGCATTAACAGCCAGCAGGCTGGTAATTCCAACCAGAAGCAACACCAGCGCTATACTTACCACAGATGACAAGTAGGACTGTACAAGTTGTTGGTTAATAATACTTTTATCTTGCTGTACCATGGTTGTGAAAGCCAAAGGTAATGAAAAGTCCAGGAATTTTGTTATCTTTGTCTGATTAAACCGGGTAAAATAAGATTATGGCCAAAGCAAAAAGAATCCTTTATGTGAGTTCAGAAATCTTCCCGTTCCTGCCACAGACGGATATGTCCCACATTGGCCGTCATTTGCCTCAGGCAATTCAGGAATCCGGAGGAGAAATACGTTTATTCATGCCTAAATACGGCTGTATTAATGAGCGCCGAAATCAGCTTCATGAAGTAATCCGACTCTCCGGCATGAATATTATTATCAAGGAAATAGACCGTCCGTTGATTATTAAAGTAGCCTCTATCTCGGCAGCACGCATGCAGGTCTACTTCATAGACAACGAAGATTATTTCCAAAGAAAACCCCTCTACCGGGACGAAAACAACGAGTTTTTTGAAGACAACGATGAAAGAGGCATATTTTTTGCTCGAGGTGTACTGGAAACGGTAAAGAAGTTACGCTGGAAGCCCACTTTAGTCCATTGCCACGGCTGGCTCAGCCACCTGTTGCCCATGTACCTGAAAAAGGTGTACCGCGACGACCCGCTCTTTACGCATACGCGTGTGGTTGTTTCTTTATATAACGACCTCACTACAGAAACCTTTAATGAGAATATGCGCTCTAAAGTTATTGTTCCCGGTTTGAATAACACAGACATGGAATACCTGGAAAATCCCACGGCACTGAATTTGACCAAAACAGCCGTACAATATGCAGACGGAGTGATTATGGCCAGCCCACAGAAAGCAGACAGTGAACTTCGGGAATACATCAAATCCAGGAACATTCCGGTTCTTCCTTACACAAACCCACAAGCCCCTGAAAGCAAATACATCTCTGATTATAAACATTTTTACGATCAAATATTACGTACCAAATGACATTCAGGGCCGGCGGCCTTCTAATGGCTGCAATCTTTGCTTTATCCCTTACGTCCTGTATTACAGTTGACAACCGTATGGGATCTGATCTAATCCCATCCAACCATATAATGCATATTTATACTGCAGATTTTGAAGCTCCCATGTTCACAGCAATAGCTGACAGTCTGAATATGTCTTACCCGGCGTACCTGGAGTTTGGCTCCCTAAGTACGCCTATTTTTGGGAAAACAACCAGCGCCTGTGTGGTTCAGATTGCCCCCTATACCTACCAGAATGAATACGGGCCCGATCCTGTCGTACAAAGCATGTCCGTACATATCCCCGTAAGTGGATTTACCATATTTGATGCAGTGGAAAGGTATGAGCCACAGAATATATATGTTTATAAACTGGTTAAAGATCTTGACCACCTGCATGTATACCACAATTCTTTTTCTGCAGACTATATTGACCCCATTCCCGTTAACAAGCCCGGTCATGTCTATTTAGGAGGCGACACCTTGTACATTGAATTTAAAGAATCTTTTGCCTACGAACTGTTGCAGGCAGATTCCGCAGAAAGGGTCAACCCGGATGAGTTTGTAAAAAGATTCAAAGGCCTCTGTTTTGCGACCGAAGAATACAAAGGAATAGCACCCGGCGGCCGGATTAACTACCTGGATGTAGAAGAAGCCAGTATCTACCTTGATTACAAATCAGGCGACGGAGACAGCCTTGTTACCTATTTTTTCAACACCTACGATACCTTTTATAATATATCCACGCACGAATCTTCCCATTTGGCTAACAAAGAGCCGGACCGGCATCTGTACTACGAAGGCCTGGCCGGTGTTAAACCCTGCCTGGATGCTACAGCCCTTGCAGAACAGATTAAGACCTGGGGAAATGAACAAACCCCGCCAATCCAGACCGAGTTCCTGCTGATCTCGCGTGCGCAACTGGTCATGCCGGTTCCCGTACCTGTTGACGGTGACTACTCCCAGGTAAACAATGCCCCCACCCAACTGTTCCCTTGTACATTAACTCCCAACGACACGTTGGTCATCCACAGTCCGCTCCGGGAAATCAATCAGGAAGAACACGGTGGATCCATGAACCGGACCCACTGGGAATATACATACGATATAACGTCTTACATTCAGGATCTTGTTAAAAAATCTGAACTTACAGAAAAAGACAACCTCTGGATTCTGCCCACCTATTCTTATACTACCACCCAAGGCGAAGTTTATCAGGTGGACAACTTCACTTACCGCAATACCATTTTTAACGGAAACCTGTCTGAAAGGCCTCCATACATACGAATTACCTACGCAGTATTGCAGCAATAAGAAAAAATAGTACCTTTGCACCCCTCAACCAGACTTCGTAGCTCAGCTGGCAGAGCAAATGACTCTTAATCATTGGGTCGAGGGTTCGAATCCCTCCGAGGTCACTATTCTTCTCTTTTTATTTATTCTGTGAAGCCAATGCGATTGCATTCGCTCATCCAGGCCTGCCGGGAAGCTTCCTGCTCGGCATCTTTTTTAGAATATCCGATTCCTGTTCCCAGCTCACTTCCGTCTGTAACAACCGTAGCCTGAAAAGCAGAAGGTTCTCCCGGCTTTGGAGGCAACATGTGTACCTTAAACACCAGGGTTTTTCCCTTTTTCTGATACCGTTCCACCATCCGGGATTTAAAATCCGTTTCTGTACATTCCAACTCCTGCCAGTCTACAAAAGAAAACAAGTGTCTAAGCAAGATTTTTTTACACCTGGTAAATCCCCTGTCCAAAAAGATAGCACCGGCCAGGGCTTCAAACATATTTCCGGCCAGGTGACGGGAATTAAGATCCTTCCCTTTCACGGAAAGCCATTCGTGCATTGCTCCTTGTTCCGCTATTCTGTTCAGGGAATCCCGGCTTACCAACTTAGAGCGCATCTGGGTCAGGTACCCTTCATCTTCGTTTGGGTACCTCTTATAAACAGCTTCTCCTACCACAACACCCAGCACAGCATCTCCCAAAAACTCCAGTCTTTCGTTGGATTCTTTATTTTGTACTACAGCCGAACGGTGTGTCAGGGCAATTTTATAAAACTCCAGATTCCTTGGCCAAAAGCCAAAGCAATCGTGCAATGCTTTTCTTAGCTCTCTGTCTTTTGGTTTTTTATCCGCCAGACGGAAGGTCATTATTTACTCCATTTTTTTAATCAACAGACTGGAATTGTGCCCTCCAAAACCGAATGTGTTGGAAATGGCCACGCGTACTTTTCGTTCCTGTGCCTGGTTGAACGTAAAATTCAATTTGTAATCAATAGCAGGATCTTCTTCCTTGAAATTGATGGTAGGTGGGATCATGTCGCGTTCCATAGCACAAATGCAGGCCAGAATCTCTATGGCACCTGTTGCTCCCAGGGAATGTCCTGCCATAGATTTGGTGGCACTCAGGTTCATTTTGTAGGCATGGAGTCCAAAAAGGTCCCCAATGGCCTTTGCTTCTACAATGTCCCCCAGAGGCGTAGAGGTCCCGTGCAAGTTGATATAATCTACATCGGTGGGTTTCAGCCCGGCCTCTTCAATGGCCAATTCCATAACCCGGCGGGCTCCTTCCCCGTCGGGATGCGGAGCCGTTATGTGGTAGGCGTCGGCTGTCATACCGCTTCCCCCTACCTCGGCATATATTTTGGCACCACGGCGTTTTGCGTGCTCTAGTTCTTCAAACACAAGAATACCCGCCCCTTCTCCCATTACAAAACCATCCCGTGTTTTATCAAACGGTCTGGAAGCGGTCATATATTCAGCATTGTTTGTAGAAATAGCCCTTGCGGCGTTAAAACCGCCAATACTGGCCACGTTGATAGGTGCTTCAGATCCACCTGTAATAATGATGTTCGCTTTCCCAAGCCTGATAAGCGTAAAAGCATCGCTCATGGCATGGTTGGAAGTAGAACAGGCCGAGACGGTGGCGTAATTGGGACCCCGGAACCCGTATTTCATGGAAATCATCCCCGAGGCCATATCCGGAATCATCATGGGTACCAGAAAGGGGCTGAACCTGGGCTCCATACCACCTTCGTAAAAATGGCGGATCTCTTCAAGAAGTGTTTCAATCCCGCCAATCCCCGATCCTACAATTACTCCTGCCCTGTCCTTATCTATCGCATCCAAATCCAGACCGCTGTCTTTAAGCGCCTCGTCTGTTGCAATGAAAGCATATTGGGCAAACGGATCGTTCCTGCGGGCTTCTCTTTTTTCAATCCCGAATTTCTCCGGATCGTACCCCTTAATCTCGCACGCAAACCGGGTCTTGAATTTTTGGGCATCAAAACGGGTAATCAAACCGGCGCCGGATGTACCGGCAATTAAGTTGTCAAAATATTGAGGGACATTATGTCCCAGCGAATTGATAGTACCAATGCCGGTAATGACTACCCGTTTCAGTTGCATGTTGGTTGATTAATTATTCGGCTTTTACGTTATCTTCAATGTATTTGATGGCGTCGCCTACTGTAGAAATCTTTTCAGCGGCTTCATCAGGGATGTTGATGCCAAAAACTTCTTCAAACTCCATAATCAATTCTACGGTATCCAAAGAATCCGCACCTAAATCGTTTGTAAAGTTAGCCGTGGGGGTTACTTCACTCTCGTCTGCACCCAATTTATCCACAATAATTTGCTTAACTTTTTCTTCAATGTTAACTGCCATAATTAAGTGATTAGTTAATAAAAGTAACTTTAAAGCAAAATTACACGAACTTTGCAACCGACAAAGTAAAATAAATTATTTCAGATTACGAAATATCCTACTTCTCTGCCTTATGAAGAAAACAGTACTTTTAATTGTAACACAAACCCTTAGCCTCTTTTTATTGGTATCTTCCCATTTCTTGCAAGCTCAGGTCGTACGTGGCGGCTGTCCTTTCTATGAAGAGTTCCGCATCTTGACTTTAGAAGAACGTGAAGAGCTAACCATCAGAGAAATCCTGGCCGGAAACGTACCCGAATATATGAAAGGATTTGTTCAAATCACTACAAAACAAAAAGACCTGAACGGAAAAACACACCGTCTTACCCTGTTTGTCAAACCCGATTACCTGACAGTGCTGAGCGGTTCGATTCCCTTTATTGTCCCGCTTACTCCCATGGCGGCCGGCAAGATAGCCGATTCCCTGGATTGCACCCTGCCTACTCCAAAAATTGTGGATATTATTTACCAAAAAGCACAAGCAAAGGCAGAACCGTTCAATTACATCCCACGCGAATACCGCAACCTGGATCCGGATCTTTTCTTTGACCACTCACAGGTGATTTTTGCCCAGTTGAAGGCGGCAGGTAAAAAATCCGGAATGCTTACCGCCGGTACAAAAAAGGATGTCGTCATTACAAGAACTCCTCCCAACCCCTCCCGTACACACCATGTCATTATCTACGGATGGCACAGGCCGGACGGCACCCCCATTCAACCTGTATACGACGGACACATAAACACGTATGTAGATTACAGCCACGGTGTCCGCCTTGTTTCCAACAAAGTTCTTGTAGATGGAAAAGAATACCGTTTTCAGGAATTGCTGGAAGATCCCATTTTGTGGCCTCTGTTAAGTTATTAACCAACCAACAACATCTTTCTAACGGGTAAACCAAACCGTTTGTTGAAACCGGTTTGGTTTTTGCAGGTAAATGCATACTTTTGTAACTAACAGAAAAATCCTCCCTATGAAGACTTTAAAAATACTTCTGCTGACAACCTGCCTGGTGGGTTTTTCTTCTGTTGCAGCCGCACAATGGCAACCTGGTGCTGTTAATGAAACCGGTAATACTTCAATTGTACTTGGAACGGGAAGTGGGATCTCAGTAACAAAAATATCCGATCTCTATTTTGGTGACATAAAACCAGTATCGAAGTCCGGCGGTTCTATTGCCATTAACCCGCAAAACGGGGCAGTTACTATCTTGTCGGGCAGTTTTGTATTGTCAGGCAGCACCAGTATTGCCAGGTTTGATCTGCAAGGACCTAATGCACAAAGAAACTATTCGTACTCGCTCCCGGCAAGTGTTGTACTTAGAAACCCCCAGGGCAACACCATGACTATTAGCGATATGAGGGTGTATAAAAACCCTCAGTCCGGACAAGCTGGCCAAGGGAATAATACAGGTAGCGGTCAAACGAACAATCAAGGAAAAGCAAGCATCTACGTGGGAGGCACATTAAACATCAATGCCAATCAGGCCAACGGCGTCTATTCCAACACTTCAGACCTTAAACTGGTCATCATACTCCAATAAATTTGCAAACGCACAGGTAAATCAGCTACCGCACACCGCTTGCTTTGGTCTTAACGTCCATAACCAAATCTATAGTCTGAACCATTCCACCCTGCTCCACCACAAAGGTTCCTTTCAAATGCTGCGTGCCTTCACTTTGCACTACCCAGCCACTGTCTGTATTGATTGTTGACGTAGCCTGACCGCTGCCGGAAATATTTTCTATACGCTGGGATGCTTCCTGTTTTTTTGCATTGGGATCCGGCATGACTACAATAGTAGCCGTCAGCGATGCACAGTTCCCTTCCAGGGCTGTCAGCCGCTGCTGTACAGTAACCAAGGCTCCCAATTCTTCGCTTGTGTCGTCTTCTGTCCACACAGAAGGAACCGCCAGTAGCCTGCCCGGAAATTTAGTAAGCCCCGACTCCACTACGCTTTTTATGGTCGCTTCCTTGAAAATGGCTTTTATTTCCTCCATAGCCGTTGCACGGCGCCGGCGTGCGTATTGTGTGGCAAGCGTACTGTCTGCCTCGGCAAACATATCCTCCGGCACGGGAAACTGCTCCAGCACCTGCCCCAAAGGAGAAACAAGCATTTTAAAAGGTTTTCCCATCAAAGACCGTATGGCCTGGCTCATAATATCTTCGCCTTCGGAATCATATACCTTTGTCTGGCCTTGAGCTGAAGTGCGCAAAGTCACCCTTGTCAGGCAAGCCTCCACCACATACCCTTGTTCTGTTTCTTCTGCCAAAGTCACAACAGCTCCCAGGATCTGCTCAGATTCCGTAACCATATCACCCATCATGGGTACACGAAGGGTCGTGGTTTGGTTCACCTCCAGATTAACAGGATACTCCACCCCTTTGACCGGCTTAAATTCCAGTTTAATATTTTGACCCTGGAGTGCGAATGCAACAAAGACAAACAGCACGCTTAGTAAACGTCTCATAATCTATTTCTTTAAAATTTTCCCAAACTTACAAACTATTCGCTAATTTTGAAGACCTAAAAACCAACATTATGAATAGATATATTTTTTTACTTATGGTATTAGCAGGATCATTTGCTCTAACCGGATGTAACGGGGATGCCCAAAAATCTGCTCCCCTGATTGGGAAAAGCACAGCCGTCCCGGAGAGCGATTTGCTGAGTGCATCTGTGCTCAATCAGTTTGGCCGGGTTTCAGATCCACAGGTTTCTCCCAACGGGGAAAAAGTGGTGTACGGCATCAGCTACATTTCCGTAGAACAAAACAAAAGCAACCGGGAGCTCTTTGTTGTAAATACAGATGGCTCCAACAACCGCCAGATTACACATACTTCGGAAAACGAATCCAACGCCCGCTGGCTGGATAACAACCACATTCTGTTCCTAAGCAAAGGCAAGCTGTGGGTTATGCGTGCAGACGGAACGGGGAAAAAGCAAATCAACGGCACGGAACGCTCCATAAGCGCCTTTAGCCTTTCGCCTACAGGAGACAACATCCTGTTTATTTCATCAATCCCCTGGGGAACAAAGCCCACAGATCTGGACCCCTCCCTGGACAAAGCAACGGGACGTATCATTGATGACCTTATGTACCGGCATTGGGATTGCTTTGTAGAAGAAATCCCCCGTTCCTTTGTTGCTTCTTTTGACGGAACACGCCTGTCCAACGAAATTGACCTGCTGGAAGGCCAGCCCTATGAACTGCCCACACTCCCCTTTGGAGGTATTGATGAACTGAGCTGGAGTCCGGACGGGAAAAGTATAGCGTATTCCTGCCGCAAACTTACGGGAGTGGAATATGCCCTGTCCACCAATACTGATATTTATCTGTACAACCTGGAAACAGGCAGCGAGGAGAACCTGAGCCAGGGTATGATGGGTTACGATACAACTCCTTTATTCTCTCCCTGCGGTGAGTACCTTGTGTGGAACAGCATGGAACGTGGCGGGTACGAGGCAGACAAAAACCGCCTGATGTTGTATTCCTTCCGGGACGGTTCCATCAAAGACCTGACGGCCAATTTTCGTTACAATGTCAACAACGCCACATGGATGTCCAACAGCCGCGGGTTGTATTTCACATCCTGTGCAGAAGGCGTGACCCATGTATTTGTGCTGGACCTGGCCACAGAAAAAATTGGCCAAATTACCAACGACCTGTTCGATTGTGGTTCCCTGCAGGTAACAGGAGGCTCTTCCGAAGGGGAACAGCTCATTGGTACGTACGTTTCCCTTTCCATGCCTACAGAACTTGTCTCCATTGACCCTGTAACCGGTGCCTACACCCAGCTCACCCGGGAAAACAGCCACCTGCTGGACCACTTGACTATGGGACGTGTAGAAGAGCGCTGGATTACTACCACAGATCACAAAAAGATGCTTACATGGGTTGTATATCCGCCGCATTTTGATCCGGAACAAAAATATCCGGTCGTCCTGTTCTGTACAGGAGGGCCACAATCCGCCCTGTCGCAAAGCTGGTCCTACCGCTGGTGCCACCAACTGATTGCTGCCAACGGTTACATTGTTCTCCTGCCCAACCGCAGGGGCACCACCGCCTTTGGACAAGAATGGACAGAACAGATAAGCGGAGACTACCCGGGCCAAAATATGCAAGACTACCTGAGTGCCGTTGACCATATAAAACAAGAACCGTTTGTGAACGGGAACAAGATTGGAGCCGTGGGTGCCAGCTACGGCGGGTATTCTATTTTTCAGCTGGCCGGTTACCATAAAGAACGGTTCGCGGCATTTATTGCCCACGCCGGTATTTTTAACCAGGAGCACATGTACATGACTACGGAAGAACTCTGGTTCCCCCACTGGGACAACGGAGGGGCACCGTGGGACAAAAATCCCGTAGCCACGCGTCATTACGCACTCTCTTCCCACAAACAGGTACAGAATTGGGACAGACCCATCCTGATTACCCACGGAGAGCTGGATTACCGCGTACCGGTTGACCAGGCCATGGCCGCTTTTAATGCCGCAAAGCTCAACGGAGTCCCTGCCCAATTGCTTTTATTCCCGGATGAAAACCACTGGATCCTGAAACCCCAGAACAACATGCTCTGGAACCGTGTTTTCTTTGACTTCCTGGATAAATACCTAAAGTAATTTTTAGCGACTTTTTACATTTTGTCCTTTTTTTTACATACACAAGGTATAGATTTGAACTGTAAATCTTTAATACCTAAATATGTATGGAACTATCAATTAACAAAGTGGAGCTGATGGGACGCGTAGGAGCAGATCCCAGAATCGGGCAATCAGAAGAAGGAAGAAAAGTGATGAATTTCAGCCTGGCAACAGGAGAAGTCATCCGGACGTCAGACGGGGTTCTGAAAGAAGAAACTACGTGGCACAGGATTGTGGCCTGGGAAGGAAAAGAGATGGCTGTTTTTGATAAAGTAAAAAAAGGAAGCCGTCTGTTTGTAACCGGCCGTATCCGTACCAGTGTGTATGAGAAAGAAGGACAAACAAGGTACTTTCAGGAAATCCTGGCACAGTCACTCAGAGAAGTAACGCCGGATGGAAAAGTATCCGGTGCAGATTGAAAATTTGCTTACATTTGTAAGTTTGGAATAATACATTATGCCGCACACACTGTTTATTTACAACACCCTTTCTAGAAAAAAAGAGAAGTTTGAACCTTTGGTACCGGGCCATGCAGGACTTTACGTCTGTGGCCCTACCGTATATGGTGATCCGCACCTGGGTCATGCCCGTCCCGGTGTAGTATATGATGTTTTTGTACGGTTGTTAAAGGACCTGGGATATAAAGTCCGTTACGTACGCAACATAACAGACGTGGGGCATCTGGAAAACGATGCAGATACAGGAGAAGACAAAATCAACCGCAAAGCCCGTTTAGAAGAGCTGGAGCCCATGGAAATAGTCCAGCACTATACCATCCGGTACCACCGGGCCATGGATATGCTCAACACGCTTCCCCCTTCCATTGAACCGAGGGCATCGGGGCATATCACAGAACAAATTGCCATGGTACAGCAAATTCTGGACGCAGGAATGGCCTACGAAGTAAACGGATCTGTCTATTTTGACGTACAGGCGTACAGCAAAAAATACCACTACGGCATTCTTTCCGGTCGTGTACTGGAAGACCTGCAGGTGCAGACAAGGGACCTGGAAGGCGGAGAAGACAAACGCTCCCCTTACGATTTTGCCCTCTGGAAAAAGGCGGCTCCGGAACACATCATGCGCTGGCCTTCTCCCTGGAGCGACGGGTTCCCGGGCTGGCACCTGGAATGTTCCGTTATGAGCTCCAAATACCTGGGACAGGTTTTTGATATCCACGGCGGAGGTATGGACCTGCTGTTCCCGCACCACGAGTGCGAGTTGGCGCAGAATACTGTTACACGCGGTAAAAACAGCATCCGGTATTGGATGCACAACAATATGATTACCATTAACGGGCAAAAAATGGGCAAATCTCTGGGGAATTTTATCACGTTAGAAGAAATGTTCACCGGAAACCACCCACTCCTTTCCCGGGCTTTTGACCCTATGACCGTTAGGTTTTTCATTTTACAGGCACATTACAGAGGACCGCTTGATTTTAGCGATCAGGCTCTGATTGCCGCCGGTGCAGGTTTAAAAAGGCTGTACAGCGGACAGGCGCAACTGCTAAAGTTACCCGTAGACACCAAGGTGGCACCTTCTGAACAACTGCAAGGTATCGAAGCAAAAATTTACACTGCTTTGTGTGACGATTTAAATACCCCCGTGGCCCTGGCTGCGCTCTTTGAAATGGTAACCTGGATCCATAACGCTGTTGCGTCGGGCAAACCTGTTGCCCCGCAAGACAAAGAACAGGCCCTGCGCTTGTACGAACGTGTAGTAAACGGTATCTTAGGTCTGAAAGAAGACAAACAGCAAGACCAACAGCCTTTAGTTGAAGGATTGATGCACATGATCCTGGATGTTCGTACCCGGGCACGGGCCCAAAAAGATTGGGAAACATCGGATAAAATCCGCGACGGTCTGTCCGGTCTTGGAATTACCGTAAAAGACACTTCCGGCGGAACAGAGTGGGAAATATAAAACAGGAACTCTAAATAAAAAGAGGAGGGTTTACACCTTCCTCTTTTTATTTGGTGGCGCGTTTGGCGATCTTTTGTTTGCATGAAAAAATATCACGCGCGCACAGCAACCTTTCGTACTCTTTTTACTCAAAAAACATTCCACAATTTGTTTTTCTTCTCTCAAAATAGTTCGTTTTTTTCAATATTCAATAAATCAATGTGTTCGAAAGAAAAAAGGACGTTAATTTTTCTGGTTCACAAACGCAACCGGGGAACCTGAACTGTTTTTGGGGAATTTAAAGGACAAAATGGGGAAATATTCCCCGTTTTGTACGGCCGGGATTTCTTTTTAACTTCGTCTCATGAAACAAGATGCGGGTTTTAAACTAAAGATCATCTTCAGTTACCTGTTGCTCGTGGCCCTCGCTCTGGGGTCGGGGTGGTATGTTTACAAACATGTATATCCTTTCCTGTTTCAAAACGAAGACAGCCGGGAAGAAATCCTGGAGCGAAGCCTGCTTATAAGCAATTCCATTTCTTTGTTGTACGAAGCCGAATGGCTGGGAACCCGGTTCATCCAGGACCCTAAAGAAGAAAATTACAACCTGTACCGCCACGCACTCAACAAAGTAGATACCATACTTGACTCCCTCAGCCGGGCTACCCCGGTAGAACGTCAAAAGAAAATCCTGCAGGAAATTGACAGCCTGCTACTTTGCCGGGATACCAACATCCTGGACATTGCCCTCCAGCAACAGGAGTTGAGCCGGCGCAGCAAACAAGAAACCGTCGTTCAACGAGTAGACAGAGCCCTTCCACAGATTCCGCCCATGCCACAGGCCCCTGTGCTCTCAGAAGTCACCTCGCGCCCCACCCCTGCCGTTGTCGTGCGAGAAGAGGTCATTTACGACACCATCTTTACAGCTGTACAGCGACCAAAACAGACATTTTTTGAACGGCTGAGCCATGCTTTTGTACCAACGCGTATGCAGGACAGTATCATGGAATTCAAACAGATCCGGCGTACCGTTACAGACTCTCTGGTTCGGATGATCCAGCCTCCCCCTGTACAAAATGTTTCCAGAGCGTCTGACCGGGACACCATGGTCAGGGCCGTTATGCAGGTACTGGACCATGTGGAAGCAGAGCGGCAGGAACAGTTAAAAATCATAGGTACACGCCTGGAACAACTTATAGAAACAGACCGTGCACTAAATCTACAAATCAACAAATTGCTGGACGAATTAAACAAAGAATGGTTTAACTCCACTGCCCGCGCGCTGGAAACACGCAGGGCTTCCCTGGAACAAGCCGGCGCCTCCCTTTCTGTCCTGGGGGCAGCTGCTTTGTTTATCATCTTTTTATTTACCCTGCTCATATTTGCAGATGTAAATAAAAGCCGGAAATACCGCAAAGATTTGGAAGCGGCCAGAAACCGGGCCGAAGAACTTATGAAAAGCCGTGAAAAATTGCTTTTAACTGTTACACACGATATCAAAGCCCCCCTGAGTTCCATTGTGGGCTACCTGGACCTGCTGCGCCAACCGTCGGGAAAACACACCACAGGAAAAGCATCGGAGTACTTAAACCCCATGATGCATTCTGCGGAACACGTCATGGAGCTGCTGTCTAATTTGCTGGAATACTACAGGTTAGAAGCCCACAAAGTACAATTGAATCCTGTGGCCACTCCCATCCGGCAACTTTTTGAAGAGGCTTTGGCTGTTTTTGAGCCCGTTGCAGGAAAAAAAGGAATAGTTCTGAATTTGAAAACCAACATACCGGCCGGTATTTATATTGAAACAGACCCGTTACGCCTGCGCCAGATTATCATGAACCTGCTTTCCAACGCGGTGAAGTTTACAGAAAAAGGTTATGTGAGTTTGTACGGCTCCCTGGAAGAGCAAGAGCTCTTCTTTTCTGTTTACGATACGGGGATTGGTGTTTCCACCCAGGCCAGACAACACATTTTTGAAGAATTTATGCAACTGGACAGCTCCGGCCACCCTGAAAAAGAGGGCCTGGGGTTGGGGTTATCCATTGTGAAACATACCGTTGATCTTTTTAAAGGCAACATCTCTATTGCCGGAAACAAAGAAGGAGGCTGCACCTTTAGTGTAACACTTCCTGTCCGGATGGCAGAAGCTCCTTCCCACACAGAACCCCCTGTAGCTGTTCCCGCGACAGAAGAAGAAGCACCTCCCGGTCCCTTACGGGTCCTGGTAGTAGATGATGATCCGTCACAACGCGCCCTTTCCCTGGAAATGCTCCGCATGCTGGGACATCTGTCTGCCTCGGCCCAGGGAACACAACAAGCCTTAGAGCTGCTCAACATCCTGCCGGTAGATGTGGTACTTACAGACATCCGCATGCCCGGCGAAGACGGGTTTTGTTTGCTTGAATCTGTTCGTGCACTCAAAGACATTCCCGTAATAGCCGTTACAGCAGAGGGGATGTATCCGTCACACCATTATATCGAAAAGGGATTTGCTGCCCACCTGCCCAAACCGTTTATTCTGGAGCAGCTTAAAGAAATCCTGCACCGGGTTGTTCCCGGCGTTTCTTACACCTTATTTTCCCTCTCTGAAATGGGGCATATGCTGGACGGAGATCTAGAGGCTGTAACCCAGGTGCTGCGAGTATTCCACACCACCGCTCTGGAGGGTCTTGCATCCATGGAAAAAAGTCTGGAAGCTCAGGACTATGCACAAATTGCCGTTCTTGCCCACAAAATGCTTCCCATGTTCCGGCAACTGCACGCCCCGTTAGCAGACCAGCTGGCCCTTCTGGAGCGGACCGGCGGAAAAGATTCTGAAAAAGTACACTACGTAGTAGAGCAGGGACGAAAACTACTCCATATTATAGAGCTTCATTTTATTGTATAGCGTTTTACGATCAATGCCCAACAGGCGGGCTGCCCGGGTACGGTTGTTTCGGGTACGTGCCAGTGCCTCTGCAATCATCTGGCGCTCGTGTTGTTCTTTTAAAGTCTGGGCATCTTGTCCGGCAACCTGAGGCACTGTGCCTTTAAGGGGCAGGTTGCAGATTTCTTCCGGCAAATCGGTAGCCAGCACCAGCGGCCCTTCACTCAGCAAAACCGTACGTTTTACAACATTCAGCAGTTCCCGCAAATTTCCCCTCCACTCATAAGCCAACATAAGCTGTTGGGCTTCCGGGGCAAACCCCTTGATCTTTTTGTTCATCTGGCGGTTAGCGTACTCCAGAAAATGACCGGCAAACAACAGGATGTCCTGCCCACGGTCTTTCAAAAGAGGCATATGCAGCTGGAATTCGTTTATGCGGTGGTACAGGTCTTCCCGGAATTTTCCCTGCTCTATCATCTCTTTTAAGTCCACATTAGTGGCCGTAATAATCCGGATATTCACTTCTATAAGCTTAGAGCTGCCTACCGGTTTTATTACCCCTTCCTGCAAGGCACGCAACAATTGCATTTGGATATCCGAAGACAGGTTCCCCACCTCGTCCAAAAACAATGTGCCACCGTCTGCCGTTTCAAAAGCTCCTTTCTTATCGCCTATGGCTCCTGTGAACGACCCTTTGATGTGTCCAAATAACTCGCTTCCTGCCAAATCTCTGGGAATGGCCCCGCAATCCAGGGCCACAAACGGCCCGTCCCGCCGCAGGCTGTTCTGGTGGATGTGGTTGGCTACGTACTCTTTCCCCGTACCGCTGGCTCCGGAAATAAGTACCGATAAAAATGTAGGGGCTACCAGCATCATATGTTCATACAGTTTACCGGAAGCCGCACTCTCTCCTTTTATAAAAGGTATGCGTTCGTGCGGGCGGTCCTTTTTCCTGGTAATCTCGTTAATTTTCTCCCGCAACACTACCGGGTCTACCGGTTTTTCCAGGTAATCCACCGCTCCCAGCCTAATGGCCTGTACCGCTGTGTGGATATCTGCATACCCGGTCATAATAAATACGGCACTGTCGGGCGACGTTTCACGTATCCATTTCAGGAGCGTAAGTCCTTCTGTGTCGGGAAGACGCAAATCTGACAAAATAATATCGTACACCTGGGCCTGTACTGCCTTCATAGCTTCTCCTGCAGAGAGCACACTTTCCGCCCTGTACCCGACCTTGGTAAGCCACGTTTGCAACAGAGAATTGAAAGCAGCATCGTCTTCAATGATCAGTATTTTAACCATACATGCAAATGTAAAAAATATTTTTATGTATCTTTGCGTCGTCATGAGAGGCGCTATGTCAACTGTTTTTGTTTTTGCAGCCCTGCTGTGGGGAGTCCTTCCTGCTGTGGCACAGGTAAAAACGCAAAACGTTACCGTTAATGCAAGCCTTAGCGTAAGTTCAGCCCTTACTCTAACGCAGGAAGCAGCGCTTTTCTTTGGGTATTTCCAGCAAGGAACGGGCGAGTCAACAGTTACACTTACCGCTTCGCAGAACCCACAGCTTTCCACCACCGGCACCTTAACCATTCTTTCCACACAAGGTTTGTCACCGGGTATATTTCGTGTTTCGGGGACCCCCAATGCATCTGTTAATGTTATATACGAAAATTGGGTTCACTCTCTCTACAATGCCTCAAATAATAGTGTTAACATTTCCTATATCTGCAGCGCCTCGAACATTATCCTGAACACCTCGGGAATTGGGTATTTTTATATAGGAGGTACCATAACAATGTGGTGGAATCAACCGGAGGGAACCTATTCCGGTACTTACACCGCAACTGTAATTTACAATTAACCCCTGTTTCTCACTTCCTTCCTCCTCTCACCACGCCGGATAATAGAACAATAGGTGCGTTTGGTTGAAAAAAACCAGGCGTATGTTGAAAATGTTTTTATTTTCTGTACCAACAGCCCACTTTTGCCCGGCATTAAAAACACGAAATTATTTTTTTTAGTAAAAACCATTTAAATACACTCATTCATTATGAAAACAATGTTAAAATTTTTTACTTTCGTAGCAGTCCTTTTCGGATTTTCTAGTATTTCTTTCGCACAAGGTACACAAAGCACAGCTTCCGCTACAGCAGTTGCAGGTGGCAGAATTATTCAACCGCTTAAACTTATTGCCACAAAGGCCTTGGAGTTCGGAGATATCATTAAAGGAGAAAATACTGTGACAGTAGCTGCTAATGGTTCTAGAACTGCAACAAATACCGATTTGTTACTGACTCTGACATCTGGAGGGAAAACCCCCCAAGCTGCTGAATTTGAAATAGAAGGTGAACCTGGTCTTGCTTATGTTGTTACTTATGAATCAAACGTTGTGCTGAATGGTCCCGATAGCGCCACAATGTCTGTTGGATCTTTTACAACTAATGCCACGCTCACACTTCCTGATGATAGTATTGAAGAAACTACAGCAGGAAAGGACACATTCAATGTTGGAGCTTCTCTTACAGTTAGTGCAGACCAAAAACCTGGCGTTTACGAGGGAACATTTACGGTAACCGTTAACTACAATTAATCCAGCACAGTATATTTCCCCGGTCGCTCCTTTCGTATGAATGGAGCGTTTCGGGGAGAATTTTAGAAAAACAAGAACTTAAACGATAAAGAATACAATCATGAAAAAGCTCACACTTACACTTATTTTTGGTCTGTTATTTGCCGGGTTTACCGTGAGTCTGAAAGCCCAGGTAAGCGCAGCAGTCACAGCTAATGCCAGCGCAGAAATGGTTGAAGCCCTTTCCGCCGATGAACTGACAGCACTGAATTTCGGTCGCTTTGTGCCCGGATCTTCTACTGGTACTATTATTATTGACGCAACCGAAGCTCTGAACCGCAGTCAAACAGGTGGTGTAACCATTGTTACTGCCAGTGGCAATCCCGCTGCCGGAAAATTCGGAATCTATGGCATAGCCTCGCAAGTAATCAGCGTTACTCTTCCTGGTGACAATTCGGTAAAATTATTAAATGCAGCTAACGATGAATTGACTATAGCTAAATTTACCGTTTCAAATGCTAATCCCACTTTGGGTATGGATGGATCCGCTATTGTTTACGTAGGTGGTACATTAAATATTCCCGATAACCAAGCTGGATTAACAAAAGGCATTTTTACAGGAACTTATGCCGTAACTTTCCAACACAATTGATGCATAATAAAAGAGGTTCTTTTTACTCTGTATAAAACTTACAACGCTTCTTTTTTATGCAAAAAGAAGCGTTTTTTACAAATGTCTTACTTTTTGAGAGCCATGTCCACAAAGAAATACAGATTGAATTTATGTGCTTTCCTGCTGATTGCCGGCCTGTATTTTGTTTCTGTCCTCGCCGTTCCATTGGCTGCACAGGAACCGGAAGTTGTGGGTACGGTAACAGCCGAGTTGATAGAGGTCTTGTCGGCAGCCGAAGTGTCTCCGTTGGGCTTTGGAAGGTTTTTTATAGACGGTGAAGGGACAGGCCGTATTATAGTAAATGCCCTCCCCTCAACTTACAGAACTACAACCGGAAGTTCTGTCCACCTGGCCATGGGAGGCCATGAAGGCCCGGCAATTTATGAAGTCCGAGGCTATCCGGAAAGCACCCTAAGTATAACACTCCCGACTCCCGTACAAATTGCTCAAATAGAAAATCCGGCACATGTTATGACAGTGGATACCTGGACTATGTACCCATCGCAATCTCCCACACTGAACTCTGACGGTAAGCTTACCCTGTATCTGGGAGCCAGCCTGCAGGTAGGAACGCTGGCAGATAACCCTGTTGGCCTGTATTACGGTACATATACCCTTATTTTCTCATACAACTGACAGGCTATTTACATTCTCTTTTTACAGTTCAACACGTAGTTGTTATTTTTTATACTATATTTGTTGGACTGTATTTTTCTTAAACGGCTTACCATGCGTAGAATTAGAAATATTACCATTCTTTTGGTATTCTCTTTTTTAACAAGTGCCATAGCACCTGCACTTGGACAAGGGAACCTGCTTATCACCCCCCGTCGCGTTGTATTTGATGGTTCCCGCAAGGTTATGGAACTAAACCTGGCTAATACCGGCCAGGATACAGCACGATACAATATCTCGTTTGTGCAATACAGAATGACGGAAGATGGAGCATTTGAAGAGATTACAGAGCCGGATCCCGGACAGTTGTTTGCAGACAAACATTTGCGGTTTTTCCCCCGCACCATACTCCTGGGACCCAACGAAGCCCAGACGGTCCGCATGCAGGTTTTGGGAAGAGAACACCTGGAACCGGGAGAGTATAGATCCCACGTGTATTTCAGAGCTGTACCTAATGAGCTGGCACTGGGTGAAATAGATCCCAATGCAGATACAACGGCTGTAAGTATTCGGCTGATTCCTATTTTTGGGATTACCATACCGGTAATTATCCGAGTAGGCGATAATACCACAGAAGTAACTCTTTCAGACCTGGATCTTACGAAAGATGAAGAAGGAAAAATCCGTCTGGGGTTTACCTTTAACCGCACAGGAAACATGTCTGTGTATGGTGACATAAACGTAACACATGTGGCGCCCAACGGTCTGGAAACACAAGTAGGCGTAGTTAACGGAATTGCAGTCTATACCCCCAATACCATAAGAACATTCCAGCTACAACTGGCAGAATTGGAAGAGATTGATTACAGCTCCGGTAAATTACTTATTACCTACACGGCCCAGTCCGATGTCCGTCCGCAAACGTATGCCACGGCACAGTTGGATTTACATTGACCATGAATTACAAGCCGGTATTTCTGTTTATTCTTTTATTTGCTTCTTCTGTACTTTCCGCACAAAGCGGTCCTTCTGTGCAAAACGAAACAAAAGAGCTTAGGGTCACCATGGTCAGAAGCTTTCATATTGGTAACGTTATCGTCCAGGGATCGCAAGCACAGATTACTCTTTTAGTTGACAGAACGGGTATGACAACCCGGCAAACTTCAGGAAATATCATTACCCTGGATCAGGATTTTCATGCGGCGGAGTTGTATTTGGAATACGACGGAGAAAATACCCTTGTTATTACCAATTGCATTGCTCCCTCAAATGTGCCTTTGTTGGGAATCGGTTCTCAGGCAGGAGATGTAACGTTATCTGATATTACATTCCACCTTGAACCTCCCTTTGAAGTGAGTAAATCCCATCCTGTAACTCTTTATCTTGGGGGAACTGCCACATTAACAGGAGCCGACAGATTTCAAGGAAACAACTTCAACGGCAGTTTGCAGATTTCATTCATTTACGAAAATGCCGAGCCTCTTTAAGTGTTTGCAGAAACCGCAGGATATTTGTCCGGCAGCGTGCGCTCCTTGGGTGCAACAAAAGACCTGATTACCCACATAGTATAGCCAAAGTTAATAAGGAGCTCTCCGGCGCTTAAGAAACACAGGGCTGCCAGGACCTTAAAACGCGTTTCAACGGCAAAGAGCGGAAAAATGGCAAAGAGAGACGCTCCGGCTGTCAGAACAATCACAAAAAACAACAGGAACCATGCCGTTTTTTTCTTTGTCGTTTTGTATAGCCGGGCACTGCAACTCCACTGAAGAGCCAGTAATATAACAAGCCCCAGAGATGTCAACTGCACCACGTAGCCTTCCAGATGTTCTCTGAACAGCAGAAGGATAATAGATAGTACCAATGTAGCTGTTCCGGTAAAAAAGAGTTCCCGCAGGCTTTTGTTTCCTTTAATAATTTGTGAATCTTTGGCCTTATTTTTCGCCAGAAAATCTGTCCTGTTGATTCCCCATACCATAAAAACAGCTTCTCCACTTATCAGGAAAAGAATTGCCAGCAGAATGATATGTATAGAAGGCTTTACTAAAAGTAAAATACCGGCAATAAGGCTTACCCATACTCCCAGAAATGTAATATACAGGACCCTCTTATCAGGTGTTCCCATAAGAAAAGATTTTTTGAACTATAACAAATATAATAAAATTTATTGATTAGAGCGCAAGAATGTAAGAAAAAAGGCGACCTTTCGGACGCCTTTCAACGGTAATTGATTGCTGTAGCGAGGACGAGAATTGAACTCGTGACCTCATGATTATGAATCATGCGCTCTAACCATCTGAGCTACCTCGCCAAAAAAATCTGCGCTTCAAACTGCAGAGGTGCAAAAGTACACAATATTTTTGAACGTGCAAACGCCACCTCACTCCTCACCCAACTTCGGCCAAAGCAGCACGGTGGCATATACGGCAATCCCTTCTTCCCTTCCCACAAATCCGATCCGCTCTCCGGTAGTAGCCTTAATGGATATACACTCCTCGGCAACTCCCAATATCTGAGCCAGGACAGAACGCATACGGGGAATCATGTGTAGAATTTTGGGAGCTTGCAGGCACACGGTGCAATCTGCATTTCCCAACTGATACCCCGCATCCTGCACAAGATCGTAGGTTCTTTCCAACAAGACTTTGCTGTCGATTCCCTTATACTCGTCAGAAGAATCGGGAAAATGTTTCCCTATATCCCCGAACGCCAGAGCACCCAGCAATGCATCGCAAAGTGCATGGATAAGGCAATCTCCGTCCGAATGAGCTACACAGCCCAGCGGATATTCCAGTTGAATGCCTCCCAGAAAAAACGGGAGGTCCGGTGCCAGCCTGTGCACATCGTACCCGTTTCCTATCCTGGGTAATTTTTCAGTACGTGTTTTGCTTGTTTTCATAGACATACAAAAATAGCTATTTTTCCATATCTTTGTAAGTTATGACAAGAATTGCCATTTTCGCATCGGGTAGCGGCAGCAATGCCGAAAACCTGATATGTAATATTACGGAAGGAAAGGTAGTTCTGTTGCTATGCAACAACCCAAAAGCATTTGTTTTGGAACGCGCCAAAAAGCACCAGGTCCCGTCTGTCGTGTTTACAGCCGGCCAACTGGAACAAAAAGGCGCAACTACCCAACAAAAAAGCGTATTAGATATATTGCAGGCCTACCAAATAGATCTGATTTTGCTGGCCGGGTTTTTGTGGAAAATACCGCAGCACGTGCTGGATGCTTTCCCCGAAAGGATCCTGAACATCCACCCGGCGCTGCTGCCCCGGTACGGCGGCAAAGGCATGTACGGCAACAAAGTGCATGAAGCCGTCCTGAGCAACCTGAAATCAGGGCGCGACGTACCGGCAGTCGAAAACAGCACCGGCACCTCCGGTATTACCATTCATCTGGTAGATGAACACTACGACAAGGGCCGGATTCTGTTTCAGGCATCGTGTCCCGTGGACAGGACAGACACGGTACAAACGCTGGCACAAAAAATCCACACCCTGGAACACCGGCATTTTCCGCAGGTTGTGGACCAGTACATTGCCGGGCTGAAAAAGCCGGCCACAACAAGAAGAGCAACCACTTAATTAAATAATACCATGGCTTTCAGAATTTCATTTTTTCATACTCCCAAACACCGGGTTTTTGATTACAAACCCCTGTACTGGGACCCCAAGAAGGAAGAACTTGAAGAGCGCGTTCAGAAAACCCGCAGCCTGGTGGCGGCCCAAAAGAAAAACGAGAACAAACCCTATGTCCCGGGAAGCACCATCCGCGGCTCGTTTAGCAAAAGCCACGAAGTAAAACGAAGGTATCCTGCAAGACAAAAACTTATACGTAGCGTTGTCATTATTTCCCTTGTAATAATCATGCTGGCAGCCGTATACTTTTCACAGTCTTTCAGCTATTTTTTTAGGCTCTTCTGATGATCTCCGTACTTCCTTCACATATTGCCAGCCAGATAGCAGCCGGTGAGGTCATCCAGCGTCCTGCCTCGGTCATCAAAGAACTGATGGAAAACGCCGTCGATTCCGGTGCAGACCGCATTGATGTAGTCCTCACAGACGGAGGCGCGACCCTTATGCAGGTTACCGATAACGGCTGCGGAATGGATGCCCGGGATGCCGTTCTGGCCTTTGATCGCCATGCCACCAGCAAGATCAGAAGCGTGGAAGACCTGGAGGAAGTAGAAACTTTTGGATTCCGGGGCGAGGCACTCGCCTCTATTGCTTCCATAGCACACGTGCGGCTGCGCACCCGAAGGGAGGAAGACGAACTGGGCACAGAAATCACCCTGTCCGGCTCGGCAATTACCTCGCAGGAAGAGGTAGCCTGTGCCAAAGGCTCGGATTTTTGCGTCAGAAATTTATTTTACAACGTACCGGCACGCCGACGGTTCCTAAAATCGGAACAGGTAGAACTGCGCCACATCCTGGAAGAATTTTACCGGGTGGTACTTTGCCACCCCCGGCTGACTTTTACCCTTACCCACAACCAAAACACCCTGTACCACCTGCCAGCCGGCGATACCTTGCGTTCGCGCATTTCCGGTACACTGGGCAAAGAGCTGAATACCCAACTGCTGGATACCGGTGTAGAAACATCGCTTGTGTCCATCAAAGGATACGTAAGCCACCCCAAAGATTCCTACAAACGAGGAGGTCACCGGTATTTTTTCATCAACGGACGGTACTTTAAAAGTCCTTTCCTGCACAAAGCCGTAATGAACGCCTACGGAAAACTGCTTCCGGATGACAGGCTGCCCACCTATTTCATTTACTTCCGGACAGACCCTAAAATTATAGATGTAAACATCCACCCCACCAAAACAGAGATTAAATTTGAGGACGAGAACGTAATCTTTCAGATGTTGCAGGCCCTGGTCCGGGAAACACTGGGCCGGTATGCCCTGGGACCCAGCATTGATTTTGAAGTGGGCGCCATGCAGCACCACATACCCATACCTCCTGCCAAGGGAGAATACGTACCTCCGCCAAAAATTAAGTACGATCCGCTTTTTGACCCTTTTAAGGAAACGCAAGAAACTCCGGCTCTTTTCGAGGAGCAACCGGTGCAAACCTTTGAAACACCGGTAGTCCCCTTACAAAAAAGTTACGTGATGGTGCCTGTACCTCAGGGGCTTATGATTATTCATCGGCGCAGGGCCCTGGAGCGCATTTTCTACGAAGAACTGCTTCCCCGCTTTCAGGACAGACGGCCCGTTCCGGAAAAGCTGTATTTCCCTGTGGCACTGAACTTGCAACCCCCAATGTCTCTGCTCTTTGAAGAAAGCCGAGACCTCCTCCTGAAGATGGGATTTGAAACAGACGAGGCAAACAACATTACCTCCGTTCCCCCGGAACACCCCACTGACGAGGAGTCGGTAAGGGAATCGGTCAACGAACTGTTGTCCACCCTGCCGGAGAATGCGGAAGAAAATTACGGCCGGCAGCTGGCCGCAACGGTAGCCAGAAGGCTGGCAACAGCAGAAGCCGCAAGCGCCGGTAGCAACAGCTACCGAACGGATGCAGGTAACTACCGGACAGGTGACGGGGTAACAGCAGACCGGGTGCTGGTGGACAAGTTGCTCGCCTGCAAAGAGCCGGCGCTGACACCGGACGGTAAATCCTGCATGATTGTGCTTACAATGGAACAAATAGCAAAACACTTTACGTAAAGATTATGTACCAATACAACCAGGGCGGGTTCTTTGCCCGCATGCCGATTGTCATAAAGAATATTATTATTGTCAGTACCTTCATGCTTATCCTGACTACGATAAACAGGGAGTTCATGCTGGAGCATTTTGCCTTGTTTTTTCCCACGTCGCATTTTTTCAAGCCCTGGCAGGTAATCACGCATATGTTCATGCACGGCAATTTTACGCACCTGTTGTTCAATATGTACGCCTTGTGGATGTTCGGCTCGGTACTGGAACAACTGTGGGGACCTAAAAAATTCCTGCTCTATTTCTTTGTAACCGGACTGGGTGCGGCAGCCCTTCATATGGGAGTACAATGGATTAGCATCTCCTCCCTGGCACATAAAATTGCAGCGAACGGACCGGATACCATGGCTGCACTTAACCGGTACCGGATGATGGTGAACGTGCCTACGGTAGGCGCTTCGGGGGCAGTTTACGGAATCCTTCTGGCCTACGGCATGTTGTTTCCCAACAACGAGCTCCGCATTATTCTTACCCCCATTGCTCTGAAAGCAAAATATTTTGTCATCATATTTGCTGTCATTGAATTGATTCTGGGACTGGTCGGCGGCGGAAACGTTGCCCATTTTGCCCACCTGGGAGGTATGATTTTTGGGTTTTTCCTTATCCGCCGTTGGAAAAAGAAGAACAGAATGTACTATTAACCGCACTACTTTATGAAATACAGCCCCGACATATACCAACACCTGGATACCGCTGCAGACGTACTGCGCAACGGAGGTACCATCCTCTACCCTACAGACACCGTTTGGGGGTTGGGATGCGATGCCTGCAACGCCAAAGCTGTGGAAAAAATCTCGGCCCTTAAAAACAGAAATTCCCTGAAACATTACATAGTCCTGGCAGCCGATCTGAACATGCTGGGACGGTACGTAGAACAGATCCCGCAAGTGGCGGAAGATCTGCTGGAAGTGGCTGACAGCCCGCTCACGCTCATTTACCCGAAAGGCATCAACCTGGCCCCCGGAGTAGCAGCGGAAGACGGAAGCGTGGCCATCCGTATTCCCGGCCACGATTTTTGCCAATCCCTCATCCGAAGGCTCAAAAGGCCGCTGTTGTCCACCTCGGCAAACACAAGCGGAACGCATACCCCGGCCGTCTTTGCAGACATAGAGCCGGAACTGCTGCGGCAGGTGGATTGGGTTGCTCCTTCTTTTTTAGAGGCAGGTGCCACCGGCAGGCCGTCTTCCATTATCCGGGTGGGCCTCCAAAACCAGGTAGAAATTATCAGACCTTAACCCTATATACCATGCAAAGAACCCCCATTCAAATTCGGTTTAACGACATTGACATTCTGGGACATGTCAACAACGTGATGTTCGGACATTACTGCGATGTGGCGCGGTCGGATTATTTTTTGAATAAGACTTCCCCCATCACGGATTTTCAGAACGACAACAAAGTCCTCATACTGGTTCATACAGAATACGATTTTCTGGCTCCGTGTTTTTTTACCGATACCCTTTTTGTAGAAACCTACTTAGAAAAAACAGGAGAAAAAAGCCTGCATTTGTTGCAGGAAATTGTGGACGAACAAGGAAACGTAAGGGTCCGGTCACGCAGCGTGATGTCCACATTTGATAAATCTACCGGCAAATCGTTCCCCCTGGCAGGAGAATGGTCTTTTTCTGAATAATGTACTTTTTCTACTCCCCTCATATTGACACTCCGGAACATACGCTTTCCCCTACAGAAAGTGCTCATTGTACCCGGGTACTCCGGTTGAAAGAGTCTGATACGGTATATATTACAGACGGTAAAGGAACGCTGTGTACCGGCCGGCTGCTGGATGCCAATCCGCGTGGCTGCCGTGTGCTGATTACAGAGGTTGCCGAGGATTACGGAGCCCGTCCCTACCGGTTGCACCTGGCCGTTGCTCCTACCAAAAACACGGAGCGCTTTGAATGGTTTGTAGAAAAAGCCACCGAGGCAGGGACAGATACCATTACCCCGCTCATTTGTGAGCGTTCGGAAAGAAAAATATACAAAACGGAACGAGCAGAACGCGTAGCCGTTGCCGCCCTTAAACAATGCAAACGGGCACAAATGCCCGAAATCCGCCAACCTGTGGCATTCGCAGATTTTTTGCACTCCGGAGCCCTGGAAGGTGCCGGGGCAGCCATTGCCTGCTGCTTTACAGACGAGCCCCGAATACCTGTTACCCAATGGATCCGGCAGGCGGGAACGAATCTGGTTGTTTTGATTGGCCCCGAGGGAGACTTTTCCCCTGCTGAAATAACAGCGGCTATCCGTGCCGGATGTACCCCGGTGGACCTGGGGCCTTCCATACTGCGAACAGAAACGGCAGCCCTGGGAGTTGTTTTTCTGACTGCTTTCCATTTTCTATATTTGTAAAAACTATCTCTATCATGTCAACCCCTTTAACAAAACAACGCTACGTAGCACTTGATGTGCTACGGGGAATGACCGTTGCAGGAATGATTCTGGTAAACAACCCGGGCAACTGGGGACAGATCTATCCGCCACTGCGTCATGCTGCCTGGACAGGATGTACTCCCACAGACCTTGTGTTTCCGTTTTTTCTGTTTGTAGTAGGTACAGCCATGGCTTTTTCTTTTTCCCGCTTCCTGGAAGGAGAGGGTTCTATGAAAAACGCTTATGCGAAATTGTACAAACGGGCAGCCCTTATTTTTCTGACGGGGTTGCTGCTGCATGCATTTCCTTTTATACCCACAAGAAAGGTCGCTGACCTTACGTTTTGGGAAAACGTGGTGCGGTATTACTCCAACCTCAGGATTTTTGGGGTACTGCAACGCATTGCCATGGCGTATGCGCTGGGTGGTACGCTGGTTCTATGGCTTAAAAAGCCGAAGCGTATTTCCTGGGCTTTTGTGGCCGTTTTGTTATTGCACTGGATTCTGCTGTATGCCTTTGGCGGAGAAGACCCGTACGGACGGGAAACCAACTTTGCCCGCACCGTAGACCTCTTTCTGCTGGGTCCCAACCACGTGTACAAAGGGTACGGACTGCCCTTTGACCCGGAAGGGGTATTGGGCATGATTTCAGGTGCCGGAACGGTACTCATGGGATACATGGCCGGTATTCGCATCCGCAAAAGTCCGGAAAAAATCCACGCTATGGGGTCGCTCTACACGTGGGGTCTTGTGGCCCTGGGAGTCGGTATGGTGTGGAGTATCTGGTTGCCCATCAGTAAGCCGCTCTGGACAAGTTCCTACGTGCTATACGCCGGCGGATGGACCCTGTTGATGCTGGCCTTTTTCATTTACCTGATAGATATCAAAGGAAAAGAAAAATGGTTCCTGCCTTTCCGGGCTCTGGGGCTCAATCCGTTGTTTGCTTTTGTCCTCGCGGGACTTTCTTCCAAAATACTGGGAGGACTTGTGCGTTGGACAGCAGCAGACGGCACAAAATACAGCGCACTCAGCTGGTTGTACAAAAACGTCTTTGTGGCGGTGTTTGGGAACAATCCGGCCGGATCGCTTGCCTATGCCATTTTCTATGTGGCGGTCTTTACGCTCCTGGCTATGCTCTTGTACAAGAAAAAAATCGTTATCAAATTATAAACTTTCAAAAGAAAAAGATGAGAAAAAAACACCTGTTACTCGTTTGCCTGGTATTCCTTATAGGATTGCCCCTGCAGGCACAAATCCAACGCGGACCTACACGTGAAAAAGCCGATTACGAAGCGGCTGCACGGTTCTCCATGAAAAAAGTACGAAAAATGGTCTTCTCTACGGGTGTACGCCCCGTCTGGTTTAAAAACTCGGACCTTTTCTGGTACACATACAAAACACCTCAAGGCGAGAGCTGGTATGTAGCAGACCCGGTAAAAGGTACACAACAAGAACTTTTCGACCGCGTACAGCTGGCCGCCGACCTTACCCGCATCGTAAAAGACCCCTTTGATGCACAAAACCTGCCTCTTAAATCACTCAAACTGAAGGATGACAACACGTTCACCTTCTACATTCAAAGCTCCGAGATGGTGGAGAAGAAGGTGAAGGGTGAGAAAGTGAAGGGTGAGGAAGTGAAGGGTGATGAGAAAGTGAAGCGTGAGGAGGAAGGAGTGACGGCTGATGACCCACAGATGCGTGCCGGGATGCCCTCCGGCAGGCCGGGAGCCGCAGGCGGCAAAGAGCCTCGGCTTTTCCATTTTGAATACGCCTGGCGTACCAAAACCCTCACCTGGCTGGAAGACAAGGAGAAAGAAGACCCCGTCCCCATGTGGGCCAGCATCTCGCCCAACAAAGAGTACGTTGTCTTTTCCCGCAATTTTGACCTGTACTGGATGGACTGGGAAAACTTTGAAAAAGCCCGCAAAGACGATAAAGATTCCACCATTGTAGAACACCGCCTGACCACCACCGGCACGCGCGATTTCCCCTTTGGTTCCGGCTCCGAGGACTTCTACGCAGATTCCACGGAATTGAACAAACGCACCGGCCTGTACGGCCTGTTATGGAGCCCCGACTCCCGCCATTTTGTCCTTCAGCGCTCCGATGCTACCAAAGTAAAAGACCTGTTTGTGATCAATATACTGGCAGAGCCTCGGCCCAAACTGGAACGGTACAAATACGAAATGCCGGGTGAAGAAAACATCCCGCAAGAATCCCTGGTGTTGTTCAACATGGAAGACAAAACATGGAAAAACATAGAGACGGCCGCTTTCAAGGATCAATCCCTGAGCCTGGTGTACAAACCTATGGAAAAACGTACTATGTCTGACGAGTTCCGCTTCAGGGTATGGCAGGGAGACGCCAACGGGTTTTACTTCACCCGTACCAGCCGCGACCTCAAGCGCATTGACCTGTGCCGTGCCGAGATTGACAAAGACACCGCACTGACCATCATAGAAGAACGCCTGAACACCTACGTAGAAACAAGGCAGGTGGAACTGGTAAACAACGGCAAAGAGTTGATCCATTGGTCAGAACGTACTGGATGGGGACACCTGTACCTGTACGACAACCAAGGCAACGAAAAGAACGCCATTACCTCGGGTCCCTGGCATGTGGAACAAATCCTCGGTGTTAACGAAGCTACCCGTACGGTTTATTTTACAGCCTGCGGCAAGGAACCGGGTATTGATCCCTACTACCAGTTCGTTTACTCCGTACGCCTTGACGGCAGCCAGCTGCGCCTGCTCACGCCCGGGGATTTCCACCACACGGCAGACCTGGCAGACAGTCGCAAATTCTTTGTACTCAACCGCTCCCGCGTTGACGCAGCTCCTGTATCGGAACTGTACGATGTGACCGGTAAAAAGCTGCTTACCCTGCAGGAAACAGACATCAGCCTGCTGGAAGAAGCCGGATACAAATACCCTGAACGCATTAAAGTGAAAGCCGCCGACGGCATCACCGACCTGTACGGCATTATGTACAAGCCTTTCAACTTTGACCCGTCACGTAAATACCCCATCATTACGTATGTATATCCCGGCCCGCAAGTAGAAGGCCCCGGACAAAACTGGAGTTACTCCATGGACCGCCTGGACCGCCTGGCTCAGGTAGGATTCATAGTGATTACCGTCGGAAACCGCGGAGGCCATCCCAGTCGCTCCAAATGGTATCATAACTTTGGGTACGGAAACCTGCGCGACTACGGACTGGAAGACCAAAAATACGCCATTGAACAACTGGCCGCCCGCTATCCGTTCATTGACGTATCGCGCGTAGGTATTCACGGCCACTCCGGCGGAGGGTTCATGTCCACGGCCGCTATCCTGCAGTATCCCAACTTCTTTAAAGTAGCCGTTTCCTGTGCAGGAAACCACGAAAACAACATATACAACCGCTGGTGGAGCGAAAAACACCACGGCGTACTGGAAGAAATCACCGCCAAAGGAGACACCACCTTCAAATACAACATTGGAACCAACTCGCAGCTAGCCAACAAACTGCAGGGAAGGTTGCTGCTTATCCACGGCGATATTGATAACAACGTACACCCGGGCAACACCCTGCGCGTAGCCAACGCCCTTATCCGCGCCAACAAACGGTTCGACATGCTTATCCTCCCGGGCCAGCGCCACGGCTTTGGAGACATGCAGGAGTATTTCTTCTGGAGGATGGCAGACTACTTTGCCCGCTACCTGCTAGGCGACTACGAAAATACCGTAGACATCCCGCAGATGTATAATGATTAATTACTACGCAGCCTGTTGCTTACAAGAGCAGTGCCTGTTAGCAAAAAGCCGTCCTCTTTCGGACGGCTTTTTTTGGCGCTTTTGGCGCGCCTTTTGAGCGAAGGGTAGTAAGTGCTACGAAATGGCGTAGTGCTGCAACACATTAACAATCCGAACGTTAACGCTCCGACCGCAAAACTGCTA
>Ga0265293_10001779_pt1 | contig 45678 bp, 38 predicted proteins | sample Munlanlewell138R_FD_192505 | JGI IMG/M metagenome (GOLD analysis project Ga0265293, IMG submission 192505) | Leachate microbial communities from a municipal landfill in Southern Ontario, Canada - Leachate well 138R | ecosystem: Engineered > Solid waste > Landfill > Unclassified | place: Canada... | reverse complement strand
CAAGATTGTTCATAAATTTTTAACTCATTGCTATTGTGACAGTTACAAGGCCATCTTATGAACAGCTCCAAACCTGAATTTTTATGCCTAATTTTGCCAAAACCTTTTTAGACTGGACTCATTTGTAATTCTTCACCACGGCTTCTGATGGTTGGTTTGTTGTCGTTTGGAATTTGATGGTAAAGTTTACAATTCTCACGTATAGATGAGAATAGGAGAGAGTCTTCCTATCTCTACCTCCAGCAACTACATGCTGCCCGACATTTTACAATTTAGCATTGTACTCAGTTGTGAATTCAGGATTAGAAAGCCCATTACATCTGTAAACCCTAACGCTGTTACAAATGTGAATACCAATTAAATACACAAATGTAAATACAAGTTACATTTGTGGTTTTGTTCACATGTGTAAATGTTTTGATAAAAAGCACTTGTTCTTTAACATCTGAAAGAAACGAAATTTAATAAACTTATAACCAGCACTTATGATACTTCATCTGTACCAAAACATCAAAACTTCTTCATCAATAGAATGACTATTAGCAGGTCTTGGTAAGGAACACCAATTACTCTGAAATTCATAGTAATAGTGCTGTCATTTGAACTACTTTTTTATAAATATACAAATGTAAACCTACAATACAAATATAAATTTTCACATCATTGACTGATAAGGTAGAATTAAAGTACATTTGTAAAATTAAAGAAAGCAAGAAATGGATAAGCTTAAAGAGCGAATAGAATTGTTAATCTCTACCAAAGGGATGACGAATGCTGTATTTGCAGAAAACATTGGTGTGCAGCCCAGCAACATCTCGCACATTATTTCGGGAAGGAATAAACCAAGCCTGGATTTGGTAAGAAAAATTCTGGATCGTTTTAAGGAAGTGCGCACCGAATGGCTCGTCGATGGCATAGGTCCGATGACACGCGATTACTCTTTGTTTGATGAAGATGTTCCGCCTGCACAGGTGGCGATGGCGCGTAAGCCGGTTAAAGAAGTGCTAACATCTGCACCCATGCAGACAGCGCCGGAAATATCGCAGCCAGCAGAGCCAAAAAACCTGACGGAAAAGCGGGAAGAGGTTGGAAATGAAAATGATGCTCCTCCAAAGCAGCCCTTAGAACAGGAACAAAAATATCATGCAGAAAAATCCATGATGGAGGTTCCGGGAAAAAAAATCGAGAAGATGGTGGTTTTTTACAACGACAAAACCTTTACGGTGTATTCTCCTGAAAACTGAAGCGTTCGAGTTTGGAGAAAAAGAAGTCGGCCTCGATCTGTGCATTTTCATCACTGTCGGAGCCATGCACGGCATTGGCCTGCAGGCTGGTACCAAATTGTTTGCGGACAGAACCTTCCTCGGCCTTGGCAGGGTCAGTGGAACCTATAAGATGGCGGTACTCCTCAACGGCGTTTTCGCGTCGGAGGATTGCAGCAACGATTGGCCCCGAGGACATGAAACCAACAAGCTCTTCATAAAATGGTTTCTCCTTGTGAACTTCGTAAAACTTTCTGGCTTGCCCGGTGGTAAGACGCGTGAGCTTGAGCGCTGTAATTTGAAACCCGGCATCGATAATTTTTGCCAGGATGTGACCTGCATGGCCTCTTTCGATGGCCGTAGGTTTTATCATTGTAAAGGTGATGTTGCCTTTCATAGCGGGATGTTTTTGTTTGGACAAAAATAGCAAAACTGCCAACGGAATCAGTGTTTTAACGTTTTTTATTATACTTTTACCGCCTTCTTTGTGTTAATGAAAACCGCTAATAATCCGAACATTTTGACGACTATACAAATCAATGCCATCAGGCAATTGCTTGAAAACACCAAAAACATTCTCATCACCACACATCACAATCCTGATGGCGATGCCATTGGCAGCAGCATGGCGCTCTACCATACGCTGAAAAGTGCAGGAATAGAAAGCACAGTTGTAGTGCCCAACACCATTCCCGATTCGATAAGCTGGATTGAAGGCAGCGACGAAATCCTCATCTTTGAAGAGCAGGATTCGTCCAGGATTGACCAAGTTTTTGCCGAAGCCGGTTTAATTTTTTGTCTTGATTTCAACGCTCCCCGCCGCGTGGGTGAAAAGATGCAAAAACCGCTTGAAGCCTCGTCAGCCGTTAAAATACTCATCGATCATCATCCGCAGCCCCAGACAAGCGCTTTTGATTATTTGTATTCCGAAACATCGGCATCGTCTACTGCCGAATTGGTTTATAAGTTTCTGCAACTGTTGGAATTTGAGAAACATATTAATAAAGCAGCAGCCGAAAGCCTCTACACAGGCATTGTTACCGACACCGGTTCGTTCAGCTTTTCGTGCAACGACCCCGACATTTATCTTATCACTGCCGACCTGATAAAACGCGGCGTGGATGCTGAGCTGCTTCACCGGCGCATATTCGATACCTTCTCCGAAAAAAGGCTGCGCCTCATGGGCTACGCCATCCACCAAAAATTGCTTGTGCTGCACACTTTCCATACGGCCATCATTTCGCTCACAAAAGAAGAGCTGGAGCGCTTTGACCATAAAGCCGGCGATACCGAAGGGATTGTTAATTTACCGCTGTCGATCAGCAACATCAATGTATCCATTCTGCTTACCGAGCGTGATGATCTGATACGGCTTTCGTTCCGGTCGAAGGGCGACTTTGAAGTGAACAAGCTGGCGGGTGAACATTTCGACGGAGGCGGCCATCGCAATGCGGCTGGTGGCAACTCAGAACTTTCCATGCAGGAAACCATCGAAAAGATTAAAACCGTTTTGCCGTTGTATTTAAATGAATTGCAATATCAAATCTGACCCAAACAGGATGTCCCATAAAAAATTGATGCTTTTTATTTTGATTGCAGGATTCTTCTTTTTTGGATGCAATCAGCATTCACAAAATGGCAGATCCCGACAGCAGCAGCCAACAGGCAAAGCCATGCAGGAAAAGCTTTTCGATGCCAATCGTCAGGCTTTGAAAGCGGAAGATCACCAGATTGATGACTTCGTAAAACGCTATAAATGGGACATGAAAACCACCGGCACCGGGTTGCGCTACATGATTTACAAACATGGACAAGGCAAACAGGCACTGGATGGAATGCTGGCGAGCATCGATTATCAGGCAACGCTGCTCAATGGCGATACCGCCTACAGCTCCCGTAATGCCAGGCCTTTGACCTTCCGTATCGGGCACGACGCCGCCGTTCCTACAGGCATACACCAGGGAATATTATTGTTGCACCAAGGCGACCGTGCTAAATTTATTCTACCTTCGCACCTCGCTTTTGGGCTTACCGGCGACCGAAATAAAGTACCCCCAAAATCAACTTTAGTGTATGATTTGCAGCTTGTTGAGCTTAAGTAATTTTAATAAAATAATGATGAAAAAAGGTTTTCTGCTAAAGCAAATTTTATGGATTTCAGCGCTCATTTTTATGTTTGGATGTGGTAGTGAGGAGCAATTTGAACAAACAGCCAGCGGACTGGAATACAAGTTCCATATCAAAAACGACTCGGCACGACCGGTGCAACTCTACGACATTGTGGAAGTGCGCATGAACTACGGCACGCACGACAGTGTGCTCTTTGCAAGTGGCAATCAGACCATACCATTTCAAATTGATCCTATTTATGAAGGCGATTTGCTCGAAGGCATCATGCTGATGCACCTGGGCGACAGCGCCACCTTCGTTATTGATACCGAAGATTTTTTTGTTAAAATGATGCAGTCGCCGCAGATCCCGGATTATGCCGATGGCGAAGACAAATTATATTTTGATTTGAAGGTGGTAAATATTATCACCGAGACACCTGCGGTGAAAGCCCGTCGTCTGGAAGCTACCGAACGAAAATTGGCTGAGGAAAAGACTATTGCCGATTACGTCGAAGAAAACAACATTACAGTGGCTCCCACCGAAAGCGGATTGTATTTTATTCCCATCACGGAAGGCAACGGGCCAAAAGTAAAAAATGGCGACGCCGTTAAAGTTCACTACACCGGGTCGTTGCTCGATGGCACAGTGTATTATTCATCTTTCGACCGTGGGATGCCGATTACTTTTGTGGCAGGCAGTGGCGAGATGCTGGCGGGATGGGAAGAGGCTATCCTGATGATGAAACCAGGCGGCAAAGCGCGTTGGATCGTGCCTTCGTCGCTGGCGTACGGAAGCTACGAACGCGAAGGTGTGAAGGCATACAGCCCGCTGATTTTTGATGTGGAGCTTATCGAAATTGTGGATTAATTCAACTATTTATAAACTGACAATTATTAGCAAATTAAAAAAGTAAAATTATGATGAGAAGCAAATTGATGCTTATGATGGTTGCAGTCGGCCTGATGACTGTGATGAATGCTTGCAACGGACAAGCCTACAAAACTACCGACAGCGGCCTGAAGTACAAGATTCATCAGGTAAACAAAGATCAGCCCATGCCTGAGGCTGGCGACATCCTTTCGATGAAAATGACCTACGGAACGCCCGACACCTTGTTTTTTAATTCGAATGAAATGCCTGAGCAAAATATGATGCTGGCCATGCAGGCGTCGACCTATCCCGGCGATTTCTACGAGATGATGGCAATGCTGCACCAGGGCGACAGCGCCACTTTTATTCTGGCTGCCGATTCGTTCTTCATCAAGACAGCAGGATACCCCAAACTCCCCGACTTTGCCAAAGATCTCAAAGAGCTGGAGTTTCATGTTATGCTCACCAAAATACAAACGGAAGAAGAGGTGATGGCAGAAATGGAAGCCGAACGCAACACAATGCGCGACGAAGAAGACGAAAAAATTGCGGCTTACCTTCTTGAAAACAACATCACCGCAATGCCTACCGAATCGGGCATGTATGTGATTGTAACCAAGCAGGGCAATGGTCCGAAACCCGTTCCCGGCGACAATGTGAAAGTTCATTACACCGGCATGCTGCTCGATGGCACCAAATTCGATTCGTCGGTCGACCGCGGCACACCGTTCGAGTTTCCGCTTGGCCAGGGTCGAGTGATAAGAGGCTGGGACGAAGGCATCGCTATGCTCAACAAAGGCAGCAAAGCCACATTGATTATACCGAGCGAATTGGGTTACGGCGAACGTGGCGCCGGACGCGACATCCCACCTTTTTCTCCGCTGGTATTCGAGGTAGAACTTATCGATATCACGAAATAACTTTGTACTGCTTTCGCAGAAAATATCAGCCGCCGGATGTTAAAAACCTCCGGCGGTTTTTTGTTTACACCCCCCGTCAGCGAATGTTTTCATGGATTTTATTTATCAAAAAAAACTTTGTAATGAAATAGTGCTTTTGAGAATATTTCTATTTTAGTGGCTTGTTCATCAAAATTTTCGTCTATGAAGTTGCTTTTCAACCGCACATTTCTCGATCATAATATTGGCAGCGCTTACGAAGGCAGCTATCGCCTGCGCGACTTTGCCGATCTGGAAAGCAGCCAGGCCGATGGCGAAGAGTTTCTGACGCTGGTGCATCCGCAATCCTATATCGACACCATCAAAAGCCATTGCGAAACGGGAGCTGCTTTTGCCGAGGTAAAGCTTGCCCCGGTGAGCTACCAGGCGGCATGTCTGGCGGTAGGGCTGGCCATCGAGGCCTCGCAAAGCGGCGACTTTGCCGTAATAAGACCTCCTGGCCATCACGCCGGCAAAAACAAAACTTCGGGGTTTTGCTTGTTTAATAATGTGGCCATCGCCGCCCAAAAACTGGTAAACGAAGGAAAGAAAGTTTTTATCCTCGACATCGACGGACACCACGGCGATGGCACCCAGCGCATTTTTTACGAAAGCAACAAGGTTTTTTATTGTTCCATTCATCAGCAAAACACTTATCCCTACACCGGCACTTTTATGGAGATAGGAGCAGGAGAGGGGCTGGGCTTTACGCTAAACATTCCCATCCCTGAAAATAGTGGTGAAAAAGAGTTTTTCAAAGCGCTGCAAAAAGCCATTGATGCAGGTGCAAAATTTGACCCCGACGTCGTTGCGATTTCAGCCGGCTTCGACGGCTACCGGAAAGATAAACTGCTGAACATGAACTTTTCGCTGCACGCTTATTACGAATGTGGATACAAGCTAAGCAAGGCTTTCAAAAATGTTTTTGCCGTGCTCGAAGGCGGCTACCACGACGATTTGCGGCAGTGTGTGGATATGTTTGTAGAAGGTATTAATATTGGCGCCAAGCCTTCAGCCATCAAGTGGAACGACGACCTTTCGATTGGCTGACCCGGCGTTGTTTTATTTGGTTCTGTCCCAACCGCCAAACTCCACAGCAGCAGCGAAAAGCTAAAATACACTATTTGTTCATTTTGTAATGATGGTTACTTCAGCATTCATAAAATGAATTATTTTTGCAAAAAAATTTAGCCATTCGGCCGGTTGTGTTGTTTCCCGGACTTTAGCACAGAAGCTAAATTGTTACAGATAAATTTTAAATTGGAATGAAAATCATTATCATAGTTGCAGTAGCTCTTGTGCTGATTGTCATCATTATCAGGATGTATCCGCTTTTGCACATCTGGATGTCGCGGTTGTTCTTTGGCAAATACAGCGCACGTTATGTGGGCACCCACAAGCGCTACTTTCGCCAAAGCCCTTATTCTTACTGTATCAAAGACGATTTTATCAATCATCTGGCAGGCTGCTACAGGTTGCCGCCCGAGCTGCCAACTTTCGATTCAGAGTTAGAAATAGAATTTTCGGATGCACAGTATAGTCAAAAATTTAAGGAGGTTATCAGAGCTTTCCCGTCGCCAATTTGCATCAATGCTAATCGTTTGTCGGCTTTCGAGCTGCAGGTGCTGGGTTATAAAAGCGATGTGTTTGGCCACGCGATGAAGAAATATTTCTTCTTTGCCAATGGCAGGTTTTTTATGGGGCAAACTACATTCAACCACTCCACTGTCGATAGTCGTGCTGAGTTGATCAGCGTGCTGCAGAAAAAATATCTCAACGGACTAAAAACTCCGGCAACAGATTTTCTGATACGCGGCCAAAACCAGAGCTTTCTGCGCTGCGAATACAACGGGTTTTATCTCATCCTTAGCTACTTTTCGCGTGCAGATGCCGACACCATCGCCTTGATCGACGAACATTGGAACAGCAGCATCATCAGCAAAACCATCGTGCAGCCATCGCTACATGCCGAACTGATGGATAAATTATAAATCGTACAGGCGCACGCAAATGTGTTTCCGCAATTAATTTTATCAGAACTTTCATTCCAAAAAAAAACTGCGCCGCCCCGACAGGAACGATGCAGTTTTTTTTATTAATAAAATAATTTTGAGTTTTAGTTGGCGGCCGGCAACTGTTTTTCGACAGTAACCTCCTTTTTATTGATACCGATAGTCAGCTCCTCTTTTCCTTCTTCCGAATCCACCATGATGTGGTCGCCTTCGGTGAGGGTAGTTTTGATGATCTCTTCGGCCAGCGAATCTTCTACATATTTCTGTATGGCTCTCTTCAGCGGACGGGCACCGTATTGGGCATCCCATCCTTTTTCGACGATGAAGTCTTTGGCTTTTTCCGAAATTTCGATGGTGTAACCAATTTCTTTCACGCGTTTGTAGAGGTGCCCCAGCTCGATCTCGATGATCTTATGAATGTCTTCGCGCTCCAGCGGATCGAAGATAACAATGTCGTCGATACGGTTGAGAAACTCGGGGGCGAATGTTCTTTTCAAAGCGTTTTCGATCACACTTTGCGAATGCTTTCCTTTTGCTGTTTCGCGTGCTGCGGTGGCAAAGCCCACCCCAAGACCGAAATCTTTCAGTTGACGCGACCCGATGTTGGAGGTCATGATGATGATGGCATTTTTGAAGTCGATGCGCCGTCCCAGGCTGTCGGTGATGATGCCGTCGTCGAGTACTTGCAGCAGCAGGTGGTAAACGTCGGGGTGCGCTTTTTCTATTTCGTCGAGCAGCACGATGGAGTAGGGTTTGCGTCGTACTTTCTCGGTAAGCTGTCCGCCTTCTTCATATCCTACATATCCCGGAGGTGCACCTACCAGTCGCGAAACGGAGAACTTCTCCATGTACTCGCTCATGTCGATGCGGATAAGTGCTTCCTCGGTATCGAAAAGATAGCGCGCCAGCACTTTTGCCAGATGCGTTTTGCCCACGCCTGTCGGCCCCAGGAAGATGAAGCTTCCGATGGGTTTGTTTGGGTCTTTTAGTCCGGCGCGGTTGCGGCGGATGGAGCGAACCACTTTCTGAATGGCATCGTCCTGGCCCACTACTGAATCCTGCAGCTCCAGTTCCATTTTTACCAAACGGTTGCTCTCTGTTTGTGCAATACGTTTGATGGGAATACCGGTCATCATGGCCACTACTTCGGCCACATTTTCTTCTGACACTATCTCACGATTGATGCGTGAATCTTCTTCCCATTTTTTCTTTTCCAGCTCCAGCTCCTGCATCAGCTTGCGCTCCAGATCCCTGTATCCGGCAGCTTCCTCAAATTTCTGTGCACCGATGGCTTTTGCCTTTTCCGCTTTCACCTCTTCTATGCGGCTTTCAATTTTGATAATTTGCGACGGCACATGCATGTTGGTAATGTGCACACGCGAGCCGGCCTCATCGAGCGCGTCGATGGCTTTGTCGGGCAAATAACGATCGCTGATGTAGCGATTGGTAAGATTTACGCATGCCTTGATGGCCTCATCGGTGTACTTTACCAGGTGGTGGTCTTCGTACTTTTCTTTGATGTTGTTAAGGATGATGGTCGTTTCGTCGGCAGTGGTCGGGTCGACCAGCACTTTTTGAAATCTGCGCTCCAGCGCACCATCTTTCTCGATGTACTGGCGATATTCGTCGAGGGTGGTAGCACCTACACATTGTATCTCGCCACGCGCCAGGGCAGGCTTAAACATATTGGACGCATCCAGCGAACCGGAAGCATTACCGGCACCCACGATGGTGTGTATCTCATCGATAAAAAGAATGATGTCAGGATTTTTCTCCAGCTCATTCAAAACAGCTTTCATGCGTTCTTCAAATTGCCCGCGATACTTAGTGCCTGCAACAATAGAGGCCAGGTCGAGGGTTATAATTCTTTTGTTGAACAAAGCCCGCGACACTTTTCGTTCTACAATACGCAAGGCCAGCCCTTCGGCGATGGCGCTTTTGCCCACGCCTGGTTCGCCAATGAGGATGGGGTTGTTTTTCTTGCGCCGGCTTAGAATCTGCGCAATACGTTCGAGTTCTTTCTCGCGTCCCACGATGGGGTCGAGGCGGTCTTCTTCGGCAGCCTTGGTCAGGTCGCGACCAAAATTGTCGAGTACAGGAGTTTTTGATTTCGTGTCACCGGGCTTTTTGCTTTGTTTTTCATAGCCACGACTATCTTCAAAATCGTCGTCCATCGACCCCGGGTATTCATCCACAGGTCCCGATTGCTTTTTGGTACTGCTCTCTTCGGCCTTGTCGGGATGGTTGCCTGTCATGATGGCCTGAAGTTCTTCCTTTACACTTTCGTAATCAACACCCACCGTGGCAAAGGTCTGCGTTACAATGTTGTCGTCATCTTTGAGAATGGCCAGCAGCAGATGCTCGGTGCCAATGAGGTCGCTGTTGAAGAGTTTGGCTTCAAGATAGGTAAGTTTCAGTGCGCGTTCGGCTTGTTTTACCAGTGGCAGATTCACCATTTTCTTCTCGCCTTTTACTGCTGCGCCCTGTTTCCCGATGGAAACCTCAATGGTGCCGCGGTATTTCTTCAGATCGACTCCCAGGTAATTCAATATTTGTATGGCCAAGCCCTCGCCTTCGCGAAGGATGCCAAGTATCAGATGTTCAACGCCAATATAATCGTTCTCCAGACGTAAAGCTTCTTCCCGGCTGTAGTTAAGGACATCCTTAACACGTTGTGAAAATTTTGCTTCCATTATTTTAATTCCTTTCCTTGTTATAAGCTTAAAAACCATGATCAAATCAAATAACGTTCCAATTAAAAAATAGTTTCCCACCGGCGATTTTACTTATCCAATCAATCATCTTGCAAAAGTAAAGATGTTTGATGGTGATAAAAGCTAGCGCAACGCCGATTTTATCAACAATAGCCTGTTAGTTAATAAAAGATTTAGCTGTAGCCGACATACATAAAAATGCTTATTTTTGCTGGTCGTTTCACTTTTGTATTAAAGTATTATTATTGAATAAGTTAGTAGATGGAAAACAATCAGGAAGGCGAAAAAATAGTAAGAGTAAATATCGAGAATCAAATGAAATCGGCCTACATCGATTATTCGATGTCGGTGATTGTCTCGCGGGCTTTGCCCGACGTTCGTGATGGTCTAAAACCGGTACATCGCCGGATTTTATATGGGATGTTCGATCTGGGCATCCTTTCCAACCGATCTTTTAAGAAATCAGCCAGAATAGTGGGAGAGGTGCTGGGTAAGTATCATCCCCACGGCGACAGTTCGGTCTACGATGCCATGGTTCGCATGGCGCAGGTATGGTCGCTGCGGTATCCGCTTGTCGACGGGCAGGGAAACTTTGGCTCTATCGACAACGACAGCCCCGCGGCTATGCGTTACACCGAAGCACGCCTGCGAAAAGTGGCCGAGGAGATGCTCGATGATATCAATAAAGAAACTGTCGACTTCCAGCTCAACTTCGACGACTCCCTTGAAGAGCCTACCGTACTGCCTGCCAAGGTGCCCAACCTGCTCATCAACGGAGCTTCCGGTATTGCCGTCGGGATGGCTACCAACATGCCGCCGCATCACCTGGGCGAGGTAGTGGATGGTACAATTGCTTACATCGACAATCGTGACATTACCATCGAAGAGTTGATGAAATATATAAAAGCTCCTGATTTTCCTACCGGCGGTATTATCTATGGCTACGACGGCGTTAGAGAAGCCTTTTTGACAGGCCGTGGCCGGGTAGTTGTCAGAGGCGAAGCCATCATCGAAACCACCAGTAACGGACGCGATCAAATCATCGTAACTTCCGTTCCTTATCTGGTGAACAAAGCTGAGATGATAAAAAAGACGGCTGACCTGGTGAACGACAAAAAATTAGAGGGAATCACCGACATCCGCGACGAATCCGACCGCAACGGCATTCGTATCGTTTATGAACTGAAAAGAGATGCCGTTACCAATGTGGTGCTCAACAAGCTCTATCAGCAAACAGCGCTGCAGACTTCATTCAGCGTTAACAATATCGCGCTGGTTAATGGCCGTCCTATGCAGCTCAACCTGAAAGATATGATCCGGCATTTTGTGGATCATCGTCATGAGGTGGTAATCCGGCGTACCCAATACGATCTGCGCGAAGCCGAGAAACGCGCGCATATCCTCGAAGGCTTGCTCATCGCTTTGGATCATCTCGATGAAGTAATCACTTTGATTCGTAATTCGCAAACACCCGACATAGCGAAAAGTGGTTTGATGAGCAGCTTCGGACTGACAGAAGTGCAGGCCAAAGCCATCCTCGAAATGCGCTTGCAACGTCTTACCGGCCTGGAACGCGACAAAATCAAGGAAGATTACAACACATTGATGGAGCGCATTGCTTACCTCAAAAGCCTGCTCGAAGATGAAACTATGCGCATGGAGCTGATAAAAAGCGAACTGCTCGAGATAAAAGAAAAATACAAAGACGAACGGCGCACGCGGATAGAATATGCTGCCAGCGACTTCCGCATCGAAGATACCATCCCTGACGACGAAGTAGTAGTAACCATTTCGCACATGGGATACATCAAGCGCACGGCGCTTTCTGAGTATAAAGTTCAGGGCAGGGGAGGCCGCGGATCGAAAGCTTCGGCTGTGCGTAACGAGGATTTCCTGGAGCATCTTTTTGTAGCCACCAATCACAACTATATGCTCTTCTTTACCGAAAGCGGTAAGTGCTTCTGGCTCCGCGTTTTCGAAATCCCCGAAGGCACCCGCCATTCCAAAGGAAGAGCGGTTCAAAACCTGATCAACATTTCACAGGAAGACAAAATCAAAGCTTTTATTAATACCAAAGACCTCAAAGATGAGGATTACGTAAAAAGTAATTACATCACAATGGTGACGGTGCGGGGCATTATTAAGAAAACCAGACTTGAAGAATATTCACGGCCGCGGCAAAATGGCATCAATGCCATCGTGGTGCGCGAGGGCGATGCCTTGCTCGAAGCACGCCTGACCAACGGAGAAAACGAAATAATTCTCGCCCTGCAGTCAGGACGCGCCATCCGCTTCAACGAAGAGAGAGTGCGTTCGATGGGTCGCAATACCAGCGGCGTAAGAGGCATAACACTGGCCAACGAAAATGATGCGGTGGTAGGTATGATCTGCCTGGAAACTCCGGATTACGATGTTCTTGTAGTTTCAGAAAATGGATACGGAAAACGCTCCAAACTGGAAGACTACCGCGTAACAAACCGGGGCGGAAAAGGAGTGAAGACGCTGAATATCACCGAAAAAACCGGCAAGCTCATTGCCATCAAAAACGTAACTGATACCGACGACCTGATGATCATCAACAAATCAGGACTTACCATACGACTGGCTGTGAGCGAGCTGCGTGTGATGGGTCGCGCCACACAAGGCGTGCGGCTGATAAACCTGCGCGACGATGACGCTATAGCCGCTGTGGCCAACGTGATGCGCGAAGAGGAAGATGAGGAAATCATTACAGAAGATATCGAAATCAGTGAAGAAGATATTGTGGCTGACGATGATGAGCAAACACCAACTGAAGAATAAAGAGTAGTATTATTAAAAATAAAAGTCGGCCATGATGCTTTCATTTTGGCATGACTATTGAAAAACAAATAAACTTTAACAAACTAAACTTCACAGGAAAATGAAAAAATTCGCAGTATTATTAATTACAGTTATGGCTTTTTCAGGAGTTTACGCCCAGTCCAACAACGTGGTGGCTTCGTTCAATTACCTGAACCGTGGCAAACTCGACAAAGCAAAAGAGGCTATAGACAAGGCAGCCGTGCATTCAAAAACAATGAATGATGCAAAAACCTGGTTTTACTACGGCAATGTCTATTTATCTATACAGCTTACCGATGAAGAAGAGTACAAAGATCTCGATCCAAATCCTTTGGATAAAGCCTATGAGGCTTACCTAAAAGCCCTTGAGCTTGACACCAAAAATGAGTATACCGATCAGATAAGAGACAGAATTCTGGTGTGCTCCGAGCAATATTTTAACAAAGGGGTTTCCAGCTACAACGAGAAGGATTATAAAAAAGCTGCCGAAGCCTTTGCTAATGCCGCCATGACCCGCCAGGAAGTGGGTTCCATCGACACCTTGTCGGCTTTTTATGCAGGACAAAGCGCTTTTCTGGCCGAAGATTATCAGGTTGCCCGAAAGTATATGGATCAGGTGAAGGAGTTAAAATATCCCGAGCCTGCCATCTACAGCATTCTGGCCAGCGTTTACAAAGTTGAAGGCGATACTGCGGCAGCCATCGTGGTAATTAACGAAGGCCGTAAGGTATTTCCCGATGATTACAGTTTGATTATCGACGCCGCCAACCTGTATCTCGCCACCGGTCAAAGTCAGGATGCGCTGGACGTTTTAACGCTGGCCATCGAAAAAGACAAAACCAACCCGTCGCTGTTTTTCGCCGCCGGAACTATCTACGACAAAATGGGCAACTTCGAGAAAGCACACGATCTGTACATGAGTGCCATCGAAACAGATCCCAATTATTTCGACGCCAACTATAACCTGGGTGCGCTTTACTTCAACAAAGCCGTCGAAATAATTACCGAAGCCGGAAACCTGCCACTAAACGAAACAGCCAAATACGACAAGAAGATGGAAGAAGGCAAGGCAATGATGGAAAAAGCGCTGCCATACCTCGAAAAAGCTGACTCCATCCAGGAAAGCGATCAGATAACCTTGCAAACACTCAAAGAAATCTACACCCGCCTGGGCATGATGGATAAGGTGAAAGGCGTGAACGAACGACTGAACAATTAAAATTTGATGCTGTTTGTAAACAGAAACGAAATGGAGAGATCAGAAAACGATTCTCTCCATTTTTTTTATTAACATTTTAAAAACCTAACAGTATGGGAACTTTTGAAGAAAAACAGCAACGGTATCAAAAACAAATCGAAAAGAATCCTTCGCAATTTGAGCCGCATTATGAGATGGGCAAGCTGTATTATGAACGCGCCACGAAAGCTGGCATTAAGGAGCCTTCAGCAGAAAAGTGGCTGAAGCAATCGGCTGAACACCTTGAGAAAGCCGACCAGATAAAACCCGACAGCCGCGACAACCTTACCATGCTCCGCGAAGTATATACAATGACACACGATTCAGAAAAAGTGAAAGGCATCAACGAGCGACTAAGGGATTAGGGGTGGTTTGTGAAGTCGATAATGAAATCTTCGCAAAAGATTTTTGCCATGGATATTTTTAATATTGAAATCCAATCGACCGGATTCTTTTTTTTTTGACTTAAAATAGAATCGATAGGAGAAGTGATAAAAACTATCGAAATAGAATCGACGGGATAAGTTCTAAATGCATACATTTAACATAATATTAATTATAGGCTATTTTTTGTTTGGTTTTTAATAACCACAGCGCTATTAATGCGCGTTTTTCGCAAAGAATACTACTTTTGGATTTTGAAATTAATAAAAACAATCATTCAATAATCATCTGCGGAAGCTGCTGCAAATAAAGCATGGTACTCAACTACATCTGGATTGCTTTTTTTCTTATTGCCTTTGTTACAGGTTTGGTCAGGTTGCTGGTTTTCGGTGATGCCGAAGTTTTTCCGGCGATGGTGGGCAGCACCTTCGAGATGGCAAAGCTGGGTTTTGAGATTTCGCTTGGCCTTACCGGCGTGATGACGCTGTGGCTGGGGCTGATGAAAGTGGGCGAACGCGGCGGTGTGGTGGCGATTATGGCGCGATGGGTAGGTCCGCTGTTCCGCAAATTATTTCCTGACATTCCACCCGGGCACCCGGCCACGGGTTCCATCCTGATGAACATCGCAGCCAATATGCTGGGCCTCGACAATGCTGCCACACCTCTCGGCCTGAAAGCGATGGATGAGTTGCAGAGTATAAACCCAAAGCGCGACACGGCCTCCAATCCTATGATCATGTTTCTGGTGCTCAACACTTCAGGGCTGACGCTTATCCCCATCAGCATCATGGTGTATCGTGCACAACTTGGCGCCGCCGACCCTTCCGATATTTTTCTGCCCATTCTGCTGGCCACCTTTTTCTCCACCATGGCCGGCATACTTGCGGTAGCCTTTTTTCAAAAACTTAATTTATTCAATAAAGTAATACTTGGCTATTTGGGCGTTTTCACGCTGCTGGTAGCCGCTATCATCTGGTATTTTACCATCATCCCACAGGGTCAGGTGGAGCTGATTTCTTCGGTGGCAAGTAATTTTATCCTGTTTTTTATCATCATCACCTTTATTGCTTTGGCGCTTTACAGGCGTGTAAATGTGTATGAAACTTTTATCGAAGGCGCCAAAGATGGTTTTAAGATTTCCGTAAAAATCATTCCTTATCTGGTGGCCATTCTGGTGGCTATCGGCGTATTCCGAACCTCGGGAGCTATGTCGTGGCTGGTGGATGGCATTGGGTGGCTGGCGGGAGCTGCAGGCCTCAACACTGACTTTGTTCCGGCGTTGCCCACCGCTTTTATGAAACCGTTGAGCGGTGCAGGCGCCCGCGGCATGATGGTGGACGCTATGAACACTTTTGGCGCCGACTCATTTGTAGGGCGCCTCGCCTCTACTTTTCAGGGATCGACTGACACCACCTTTTATGTGCTGGCCGTTTATTTTGGCTCGGTAAGCATCCGCAAAACACGCTATGCAGTTACCTGCGGCCTCATTGCCGACCTGGCCGGAATCGTAGCCGCCATCTTTATTGCTTATCTGTTTTTTTATTAAAAACCCACTAAATCTGACTGAATCCTTTCTGAGTAGATTAATTCTCAGGCGGGTTTGTTTAATGTGTCGCCCACAAGAAAATAGCATGGAGCTGGCTACGTCGTCGTCGCCAAATCCTTTACTGCTTTGAAAAGAATCTTCATCTCGGCGATTTCGGGAATTTCGTAAATGCCATCAACATCCTCAAACATGTCGATTTGTTGGATTGAAAAATCCATCTTGTCGAGTACGGCCATGCAGTTGTCGTTTTCGAATATCAGGGCATCCCAGTTTTCGGTGAGTGTGGTAAGGTTGCCTTCTTTTTTTAGCGTAAGCACCCGATAATTTCCTGTTCCCGTTAGCAGCAATGCCTCGGTGTTGTTGTCGGCATTAAATTTCTGGCGGTTGAAATACAAGCGAAATTTGTCAAGATAGGGAGATCCGGCGGTGGGACAAAAGGTAGTGCAGTTGCCACACTCGTTGCACCAGTCGGCGATATTAAGTACCTGAAATTTTTGTTTGATCGGAATTTTGTGGTGGTATGCGACATTAAATTTCTCACCAACAAAACTTACCGCTGGTATCAGCCGGTCGTCGTCGGCAACTACAAAACCCAGCATGGCACGGTTCGGGCACACTGCCACACACACGTTGCAGATGGTATCGCATTGCAGGCAACGGTCAGCTTCCTTAACGGCGCGGGGTGGCTTGAGTGTTTTGGTGATCAGCTCAAAACCTTTTCGCTCGGCAGCAGGAACAATCTCGGCGGTATATGGCTTTTCGCGCTGCGACTTTTGTATTTTCAATTTCTCGAAGTCCACATCTTTGGTTTGCCTGAACAAATTGGCCGGCAACACCACGCCTGCGTCCATTACTATTTCGTAGGCAGCGCGCCGGGCGTCGCCAATCACCTGCAGGGTAGTAGCTGATGCGTCGAGCAACGAACCTCCTGCAAATACACGCTTCATTTTGGTGGCATTGGAGCCTTTGCGCGGATTCAGCTTGTCGATATCAAAAAAGTCGATGTCGGCCTCGGTGCCCAGGCAGGTGATGATGGTATCGAAATCCAGGATGTAAGGCTGCGCGTAATCGTCTTCATAAATTCCAGCCACCTCCAGTCCGGCAACCTGGCCGGCGCGTGCAATAACGCGAACCGTTTCGGTGGCATCAATCACCTGAATGTTCTCTTCGGCGAGTGCATCTTTTATCGATTGATCGATACGCATCTCCTCTTCCGGAACGGGAGATATCAAAGTAACACTGCCTTTTTCGTCTATCAGTCGTTGCGCTGCACGTGCAGCATCAGCGGCCAGATCGTCGCTGCCAACCACAGCATATTGATTTCCTTTGAGGTGCAAAGTATCTGTGCGTACTTGCTGCAGAAAACTGATTCCGTCGATAACACCTTCGGAGTCTTCTCCCTGAACACCCATCATCAGTGGTTTGGCAGCACCTGTAGCAATAAAAATATACTTTGAAGTCTCACGGATGCTTTCAAAACGCTCATTGTCGACGCGGGTATTGTTCAGAATTTTAACGCCGGCCGCTTTAATGCGCTCTATGTCTTTTTCGACGGCTGCCTGGTCGAGCCGGAAACCTGGTGCAACGCTGCGCGCCATGCCGCCAGCCTGGTCAGCAGCCTCGTAAATGTCGACAGAAAAACCATATTTGATGAGAAACCATGCCGCCGACAAGCCAGCCACGCCTCCGCCAATCACCGCTACCTTTATTCCGTTGGAGGGTGCTGGCGTTGCGCCAAGTGCCTCTGCCGAAGTATTTGCTGCTATAAAGCGTTCGATCTCTTTCATCAGCACCGGATAGTCGTAGTTGATGCGGGTACATTTGAGCCGGCAGGGATCGTTGGCAATCATGCCCGTGAGCGAAGGCAATGGGTTGTCGGTTAGCAGGGCGTTGGCGGCTTTTTCGGGGTCGTTGTTGGCTGTAAACCAGCAGTAGTCAGGAATGTTTGGATGTATGTCGCTTGCATCCACACAGGGTGCATGCACACAATCATACAGAAACAACGGGCGCCGCGATTTGATGGTCAGCTCGGTAATTTCTGATTTTTGATATGTCGGGTTGCTAAGGGTACGAATGGCGTAGTTGCGCAGGTTTTCGAGCGCCGTCTCGCGCACGCTAAAGGCACTGCCCGATTTAAGAATAAATTCGCGTATATTTTTGGCCTGATAGTTAGAGAAAGTGCGGCTAAGCTCTTGGAAATATTGTGCAAGCCGCCCATAGCCGCCGGGTTTCAGCAGATCGGTGCACACGGTTACGGTGCTAAATCCATTAAGAAGCAAATGCGAAACGTTGTAGCAGTCAGCACCGCCAGAAAATGAGATGTCGAGCGCTCCCTCGAAACGGCTTTGAAACTTTGCAGCAAGGTTGGCAGCAACAGGATGGAGTGCATTGCCGGTGAGATAAACATCGGTGGTAGTGTCGGGGATTTGACCGGTAATATTGCGACAAGGCAGGCCTCCACAAATTTTTATTGTCAGATCCAATTTCATCTCCGAAGCAGTAGCCTTGATGGCGTCGATCAGATCGAGCGCTTCGCCATATTGGATGTCATCTTCAAAATGCGCCTCATCAATCTCCACATGCAAAGCATTCTCTGCACTCAGGATGGCGCGCACCGACCGATAGCCCAATAAAGTGGGGGTGAATTTTATGACGGGATGCAATTTTTTATCCACCATCAGAAATTTACAGATATATTCAAGCTCGCGTGCTGAACACTCTTTGGAGCTATTAACTGTAAAGCTGTTGGAAATTTGATCCGGTATATTTATTTTATCAATTTCAGGATATATATTTTTAATGGCCAGCAACTTCTCAGCTTTTTCTGCACTGCAATCGATCATTTTATCAATAAACCATTGCATCTTCTCGCCGCGAATATCGGCAAGGCTGTTGCCAAGGCTCATGTTAAAAATGGTTCCGATAGCATCGTCATTTTTTTTGCGCGTGAAAAGCTTATGATTCAAAATGTGGATAATGATCCAGGCATTGAGAAACTGATCGTAGGCTTGCTCAACATTCAATTCGATGGTTCCTTCGCAATGATGTGCACCCTGAAAGATGCTGATACTTGGTTTGATAATGTCGTCAGCCGGCGACGGGGTTACAGTTTTCAACTCGATATAGCGGGCGCCGCACAGCCAGCCGCTCACGATATTCTGTGCCAACTGAGTATGTGGTCCCGAAGCAAGACCAATTGGATTGTGCAATGTCTGTCCATACTTTTTGGTGTACAGAACATGATTGTGCCAATGTTTATAAAAAAGTTTCTCGGGAATGTCGAACACTTCATTATTCTTGTTCAGATCGTTAAGTATTATTCCCAGCAGTTGCTCAAGCGTAGCAGGATTCATCAGAAAAAGGTATTTACTCGTGATTGATGTGGAAAAAGCAAAAATAAAACTATTTCTCTTCAAAACGTCCGATTTAAATAAAAATCCTTTTCTGATTTAATTTGTAATGGATTCAAATTAAAAATTAAGAATTAGTTTTTATAAAAAATAGGATTTCCGGAGCATCTGTTCCAAAAAACTTTCTACCTTTACTTCAATTTTTATAATTAATAACATTAAAAGATTAGCACCATGAAGAAATTTACAGTTTTTGTAATGTCCCTGTTTGTCTGCTTTGGCAGCATGCAGGCACAACAAGCCCTTGCGGGAGGCGAATGGTCAATCGTAAAAACCTACAACATTCCCGGCAAGGCTTCCGGTTTGGCTTTTGATGGCCAATACCTTTATTTTGGCATCTACGGTTCCGGCGGCGATCAGTTTTATCGTTTCGACACCGCCAGCGGCGTAGCTACTTTGCTTTTCAACCACCCGACAATCGACGACAGCTATGGGATGAGTTATGGCAACGGCCATCTGTGGGTGGTGCATCAGCCTTCGGGAAGCTCCAATCCGTCGCTGGCCATAGAGCTTGATTTTGATGGAAATATTATCTCCAGCCTGCCCCTCCCCGACCATTACATGTCAGGTGTGGCTTACGATGACGGCACTTTGTGGGCTTGCACTTATTATCCCGATCCGGGCATGACCTACCACCTGGATGCTGCGGGCAATGTGCTTAGTCAGTTTGCACCTCCTGTGGCCAATCAAATTTGGGATGTTTGTCTTCAGGACGAATTTCTGTGGTTTGCCGATTATTATGCAAACCTGCTTTACAAAACCGACCTTACCGGCGCGCTCCTCGAAGAACATCCGTGTGAAAATATAAAACCGTCCGGAGTTGTTTACGACGGCAGCTATTTGTGGTATGTCGACGGGCAACTGAGCAGCCCGAGTGTGCTTTACAAAGTTGACCTGGGCGGCGCCGGCACACCTGTGATCAACGTTCCGGTAACAGAGTATGATTTTGGAACGGTAGCAGTAGGCGACTCGGCGGTGTGGAACATCACGGTGCAAAACAGCGGCACGGCTAACCTGACAATCAATTATCTCGACTACCCTATTTCGGTACCGGTATATAGTTGGGAGACCTTTCCCCAGGTAATCGAACCGGGCAACTCCACTGAACTGGAAATAATTTTTAAACCTGTGCAAGTTTACACGCTTAATACCACCGTCATCATCCAATCCAACGACCCGGTAACTCCGGAGGTGCAAATTGCACTCACAGGCGAAGGGGTGCTTTCCGGTCCCGTCATCTTTGTGCCTTCCACCAATGTCGATTTCGGTCAGGTGCGTAAAGGTGCATTGACGCGGCGCACCATCACAGCTCAAAACGATGGTGACGAAACGCTCATTATCACCTCTTTCGAAAGCAACAGCGAATATTTTACTGCTGACCCGCAGTTGCAGCTTCCGCTGATGATAGCGCCGCTCAACGCTGCAGAGCTTGCAATCTGGTTTCATCCAACCGATAACCAAACCTACAACGGCACATTTACCATCGAAAGCAACGACCCGCAAAGCCCTGCGGTGCAGGTTACCGTTTCCGGAACAGGTTTTTTGCAGGCCTATCCCATTGCCGATGTGTTGTGGGATTACACAATTGATGTTAGTTACGACAATAGCCCCAAAGCCATCACCCCGATAGCCGACATAAATGGCGACGGGATCAGTGATGTGATTGTTGCTTCTGAAGACAATTATATCCGTTGTTTTAATGGAAATGCGCATGTTACAGGGGATGTGCTGTGGGAACACGAAATTTATTCGGGCAACGTGTGGAGCAAACACGGATTGATGACGATAGCTGATGTCGACGGCGATGGTTATCAGGATGTAATTGCAGGAACCACAGGTGGCGACCGCAGCGTGATAATGCTTTCGGGCAGAACCGGTGAACAGATTTGGAAATTTTACACGGCCACCTACTGGGGCGACGGCGGCTGGGTGTATCAGGTGGACGGCAGCCGCGATTTTACCGACGACGGCATCAACGATGTGCTGGCCTGTGCCGGCAACGACGCCACCGGAACCGGTCCGCTACGAGCCTTTTTGCTCGACGGTGAAAATGGTACTCTGCTGTGGCATCATTTTCTGGGCGGCCCCGGATTTTCGGTAATCGCCATCGACGATGTGAACGGCGACGGAATCCCCGACGCATTGGCCGGCGCATCCAACGCCAGCGAAACAGTTGGCAAAGTGGTGTGCATCGACGGCAGCAATGGCTACGAAATATGGAGCCTCAACACCAGCGGCAGTTCCGTATGGGCGCTGCTGCAACTCGACGATATCAACGGCGACGACATCGCCGACGTAGCCGCAGGAACATTTGGTAGCGGCGATTACACTGCTTACAACGCCACCAATGGAGAAATACTCTTTAGTGGCAGCCTGGGGGGTGGCTTTACCATTATCCGCGACATGATACGCCTCGACGACCTGAACGATGACGGCGTTGCCGACTTCACCCTCGCCTCGGGCAATAGCAGTTGCGTGGCCCTGAGCGGACTGGATGGCACCAACCTCTGGTATGCTTCCCTACCCGACCAGTGTTTCAGCATCGCCCGCACCGGCGACATCTCCGGCGATGCCATCAACGATGTGGTGGTGGGAACAATTTTTCAAAATAACCACGTAGTATTTCTTAATGGCGTTACCGGCGAAGAGATCAAAAGCATCAATTACTTTGAGCCTGTAGATGCACTGGCCGTGATCGACGACATCACCGGCGACATCTCACCGGAAGTGGTGGCTGGCGGGCGCGAAGGGCTGGTAACTTGCCTTTCGGGTGGCCTCGACGCCTGGACATCCATCCCCGCAAGGGAACCCGGGAACAAAACTTTTACCATGCAATGTTCGCCTAATCCTTTTGCTACTTCCACAACGATAACATTATCATCAGCAAAGCCGCTAAATGGGAGCTTGTATGTGGTTACCGCCGGCGGGCGCCGCATTGCCAACCTGGGCAACATCGCCGTATCAGAAACCTCTGCCGGCTTGCAATGGAACGGAGCCACCGACGCCGGTGAGGCTGCTGTGCCGGGACTTTATCTAATTATTTTCGATGATGGAAATCGCACTTTCGTGCAAAAGATGATAAAGGAATAGAGGATTCGATTATTAAAAATAATAACTACTCAACTGATTAATTTTTATCTCTGCCGACCGATTAAATTGATCGTGTTAGTTTTAGTCGGTCAGTAGTGAATTTTTATAATCTTCCGGCATTTTAGCAAACACATTTTTTTATATCAAAGCCATCAAAACTTAACTAAATAAACAACAGATGAACAGTTCAACCGAAATTCGTGACAAACGTATGATGCAGCGGGCGCTGGCGATTGCACGTGAGGGCATGACACCTTTTGGTTGTGTGATTGCCAATGGTGATAAAGTCGTGTTGGAAACTCCCAACACCGTGCGCGTTAGCGGCGACCCTTCGGCGCATGCCGAAATGAACGCTATCCGTCAACTGTCCGCTTTAGGAAAAAAAACTGATGGCCTGGTGCTTTATACTACCGGCGAACCGTGCCCCATGTGCATGAGCGCCATCATGTATGCGGGCATCGGCGAAGTGGTGTTTGCCGTTCCGTGGCAGGATATCCGCAGGTTTTACCCCCAAATCGAAATTTCGGCCAGGGAAGTTATTAATAAAGGTTTTAAAGAAATATCGCTTCGCGGCGAGGTCTTAAAAGAGGAATGTCTTGCTTTGTTTAAAAATTTAAAGCCATGATCAACGTAAAATTTCTCACCCACACCGGTGCACCGGAGCGTCTGATTGTTGAAGCCAAAAAAAAGTTGCTTGCAGCTTTCCCCGCTCTTCAGTTTCAATTTTTTTCGACCGACCCGGATATGCTCGTTTTTTTGACGGGCGGCTCGGAGATGGAGGTAACGCAAATGGCAAAGCCAGGCAGGTTTTACATCCTGGCAGCCAGCGAAGGCAAAAATGCTTATGCCGCAGCCACCGAGGTAAAAGCCTGGATGAACCAGAATAATATTAATTCGATGCTCATCGATCTTAACAATGAGGCCGACCGCAAACGCGCTGCACATTATGCTTCGATGGCGCAAAAACTCGCCATCCTCCGTGGGCAGACGCTCGGGCTGATCGGGGAGATATCGGAATGGCTCATCGCCAGCAACACCACCCCCGAAGTTCTCGCCAGGGTGTTGGGCATTACCTTAAAACAGTTTTCGTGGCAGCAGCTAAGCGATCACCGCACCGCAGAGCCTGACCGCGGGTTTATGAAAAAATTCCATACCGGCTCCGCGCATGCAACAGAAGATGCAGCACGTGTGCACACTACACTTGTGGAAGTAATAGACCGCGAAAAGCTGGATGCCATCACCGTAGGATGTTTCGATTTGGTGCGCCAACACGAGGTAACGGCATGCCTGTCGTTGGCACACCTTTCCGATCAGGGCATTGCCGCCGGCTGCGAAGGCGATACGTGCAGTGCTGCCGCTTTGATGTTTGCGAAAGCGATCTGCGGCATCATTCCCTGGATGGCCAACGTTGTCATGGTTTCTGCCAACTCGCTGCGGCTGGCACACTGCACCGTCCCTACCCTATTGCTTTCTGAATTTGAAGTGGACACTCATTACGAAACAGGATTGGGAACGGCCATCGCTGGTAAGTTTGCAGGGGAAGATATTACGATATTTCGTTTTGATAAAGAGTTGCGAAAAGCGTTCATCACCCAGGGGAAAATAACCTCCACACTAAAGCGCCTGCACGCATGCCGCACACAAATAGAGGTGAAGCTAAACGAAAAGGATGCCTTGCTGCTCAGAGAGAGGCCATTGGGAAACCATCATCTGGTGATGCCCGGAAAATATGCCACACTGCTGGCAGACGCATGTGCGTTGTGTGGAATACAATTGGTTTCTTAAATAATCATCACCAACTCACCACCATTTTCCCGTTTTCGTTGGGAATTACCACCGAAGGCAAACCGGAAAGTGCAGCGCCGGCAGGAGCTATTTTTTCGGCGGCACGGCCAAAATCGAAAGCTGTCGGCTGGTTGCGGCGCGGCTTGCCTTCGAGCTTCACCATCATCTCGGGATCATCAAATCCATGAAAAACCAATTGTATGTAGGTGAATTTACTTTCGTAATTTCCTGATTTCTCACCAAAAACCACCTCATTGATCTCCGGTTTATAAATCATTTTTCGTTGATAAAATTTCCCTTCCTGATACTGATACGTCACGCCATCATCTTCATAATAATCCCACGAAACGTCGCGACTGTCGCGGCTGCGATAGAGATGCACCATCAGCGTGTCGGAGGGTTTCTGGTCGGTGAACATCACCGGCGACTGCATTGGGATCATGCTGCCTTCTTTAACAAAAACAGGAAGACGATCGACAGGGCTGGCTGCATAAATTTCCTGGTTCCCATCGAAATACTTATCGGAATAGAAATCATACCAGCCGCCTTTCGGCAAATAAGCGCCGGTGGCAAGGCGTGTGCTCTCCGTGGGGATGATGAGCATCGACGGGCCAAAGAGAAACTGGTTCTGATAAATGCGCCAGAAGACTTTTTCGTCGTCGGTATAGTCGATGGCCAGGCTGCGGTTTACCGGCATTCCGTCGAGCGTGGATTGGTGCATGGCGGTGTAAAGGTAGGGCAGCAAATTGTAGCGCAACTGAATGTAGTTGCGCGCGATGCGTTCGGTTTCTTCACCATACACCCAGGGTTCGCTGCTGGCGGTATTCTTGGCCGTATGTCCGCGAAAGAAAGGAGTAAAAGCACCAATCTGAGTCCAGCGTGCGTAGAGTTCAGGCGTGGGATTGCCACCGAAACCTCCTACATCGGAGCCGGTAAACGAAATGCCCGACAAGCCCAGGCTGTTCACCAGGCGCACACCCAGCAGCATGTGCTCGTCGTTGGCCTGGTTGTCGCCGGTCCAGATGGCAGTATAGCGCTGCAAGCCAGCAAAACCCGCCCGTGTAACGTTGAGCGGACGCCGTCCGTTCATCAGTTTTTTAGTTCCTTCCAGGGTGGCGCGCGCCATGTTGTTGGCATATACGTTTTTGGCCTGGCGATAGGTGGCTTTGTTGCCTTCCCAGTGGAATTGTATCAGATGCGGTGGCTGCTGTCCCCAGGTAGCGATTTCGTTCATATCGTTCCAAAAGCCTTCGATACCGTAATCCACATTTTCTTTAAACTTCATTCCCCACCACGTGCGCACACGCTCGCTGGTAAAATCCGGGAAATGACACCAGCCGGGCCACACCTGCGCCGTCCAGAATTTGCCATCGGGATATTTTACAAAATAATTGTTGGCAACGCCCTCGTCGTAAGCTTTGTAACCTTTTTCCACTTTTATGCCCGGATCGACGATGATGGCTGTTCTGAAATTCATGTCGCGCAGTTGTTTCAGCAGCCCGGCAGGATCGGAAAAGGTTTCGGGGTTCCAGGTAAATATTTTATAATCATCCATAAAGTCGATGTCGAGATAGATGACATCGGCGGGGATATTTTTTTCACGGAAAGTGCGGGCAATATTGAGCACTTGCGTGTCGGGAGTGTAGCTCCAGCGGCTTTGCTGAAACCCCAGCGACCACAGTGGCGGCATCTCCATACGTCCGGTGAGCCAGGTGTATGATTTCAGAATGTCGGCTACATGGGTGTGCCAGATAAAATAATAATCCATCTCGCCATCTTCGGCTGAGAAATAAGAAAACCGGTCGTTGGAAGCGCCAAAGTTGAACACAGTGCGGTAACTATTGTCGAGCAGGATGCCGTAGCGCAACTGGTGGTGCAGCCCGATATAAAAAGGGATGGAGGCGTACAACGGATCGCTGTTGTTGTCGTAATGCGGATTGTCGGTGTTCCAGTTGGTGTAGGCTTCGCCGCGGCGGTCGAGGTTGCCGGCTTTTTCGCCCAGGCCGATAAATTTCTCGCCCTCCTGCAGCACTTTGTAGGTGGTCACCTCGGTACCGATCCAGGAGGTGCCAAAGGCAGGATCGTCCTGCGAGATAATGCGGCCGTCTTTGGTTTTAAAAGTGAAGCGTAAGGGATTTTTATCAATCACCAGCTGCATGGAATCGGTGCTGATAAAATATTGATTCTTGTCTTCGCCATAGTCAAAGTCATCGCGAACCACCTTGCCCACCACGGCATACGACACATCAGCATCGAAGGTTTTGGCGATGCGCACCCGAATAATATTGGGAGTGTAGATGGTAACCTCGGCAGTGCCGTTGTCGGTGACGAACGAAAAGGTCTGCTTTGGCTTGTTGGATTTTACGTTTTTTAAATTCCCCAGGCTGTTGCTGAGCTGTTGCTGCGGGAAGGCGGGCGCCGCAAGCAGCAGCACCACAATGAGATAAAGAAGTTTTTTCATAAAATGATTTTTATTTTTATGATGGTGTTGATAATTTTTATTGTGTGTAGCTCTTCTGTAGCATCTCAATAACCCAGCTCTTTAGGACGGGATCAGAAAGCGCTGTCAGAAACCGGCGGGCTTTGGTTTGCAATACTTTTGCATCTGTAACTTTCGATGAACTCCTCATAACATGCTCTTTATTTGGGCTAAAGCCCACAGAAATGCTTTTCTTTTTTTTACCCCCGGCCTAAAGGCCGGGGTTAATGAATGACCTGGCCATAAATCTAAAAACAGATTTTTCCCTCCATCCCACTTCTTCCTATGTCAGCGGTGTCATTGCGAATGGATGGATCAAAAGAATTGGGAATCATAACGATATCACAAAACCATTTCATCGTCTTAAAGTTGTTAAAAAAATGCCGCATCTCAAATAAATCTCAAAACAACAACCTTACAACCCACCAGCATTCGCATCATAAACGCGATATTCCCAAGCCTCCAGCCGCAGTTGATGGTTGTCGCGCATGGTTATTTTTTTATTACCAAACACATCGTTGTAATCCCCGGCGTAGGCATCGCCTTGCAGTGTTACGTCGTGTGGCTGTGCCGAAATATTTAGGATGACAAGCACTGAATGATCGTTTTTTGTTCGCGTAAAAGCAACCACAGCTTCGTTGTCGGTTTTCACAGGAACATATTTCCCGCCGAAGTCGCCATTCCAGAGTGCCTGGTTGCTGTGCTTCAGATCGAGAAGGGTTTTATAAAAATCTTTTAGTGGATAATTCTTCCAGTTGATGGGATCTTTTTCAAAAAACTCCAACCGTTTGTCGAGGCCGGCTTCCTGACCCGAATAGACCAGCGGCATCCCGGGAACGGTAGCCATCAGCACAGCAAATGTTTTGAAGCCTTCGCCATAGCGCTCGTGCACCGTGCCGTTCCAGGAGTTTTCGTCGTGGTTGGTGGTAAAATTCATTTTGTAAGCCCCCTGTGGAAACGTTCCGGCCAAATTATCAAAATAAGCAGCAATCACTGTGGCAGAAGTATCTCCGCGAGCAATCAGGTTGCTAAGCTGATGAAAATGCCAACCATAATCCATATCGAAAGCATCTATGAGCAGTTCTGTTTTTTCGGCTTCCGCCAACATAAAAACAGGTTTTATCTCATCGAGTTCCCGGCGTGCCCGATCCCAAAAATCGGTTGGCACCATGCCGGCCACATCGCAACGATAGCCATCGATGTCGGCCTCCTCTATCCAAAATTTCATCTCGCCGATCATCGCATCGCGCAAAGCGTCGTTTACATAATCGAGCTGCACCACGTCTTCCCACCCAAAAGGTGCATACATGCTGCCTGTGCTGTCGATGTCGTAAAATTCAGGATATGCAGTCACCCAGGCGTGATCCCAGGCGGTGTGGTTGGCCACCCAGTCGATGATTACCTTCATGCCCAGCTCATGCGCTTGTCTGACCATTGTTTTGAAGTCTTCCATCGCACCAAATTCCGGGTTAATAGCTTTATAATCGCGCACCGAGTAATAACTGCCCAACGTACCTTTTCGGTTTTTTTCGCCGATGGGTTGCACGGGCATCATCCACAAAATGTCGACGCCCATCTCTTTGAGCCGCGGCAAATGCTCCGCAAAAGCCGTTATCGTTCCCTGGCTGGTGTATTGTCGCAGATTGACTTCATAAATGTTCGCATTTTTGGACCAATCGGGATGCCTGACATTGCTTACCGGCAACGCAACCACAGTACTGTCGGCAGTTTCGGAAGATCCATTTTTACTGTTTTGAGAATTACAACTCCAGGCTGCAAGTGCCAGAATCAGCAGCCACATCAAATTCTTTTTTATCTTCATCATCACATTGATTTTTATTAAGATTATTTTTGGCAAAAATATAGAAAAAGAATACTTCAATGACCAAACCTGCTGCTATCAGTTCCGAAACGCTCGATCTTGTGATGCGCGAAGAGGATTTTATCATTTATCATAACGGGGCGCCGCTCACTACCCCGATGGGTGCCGGGTTTGCACATGCCGACGCACGAATTTTAAAACACCTGCTGGTAAAATTCACCCTGAGTGGCATTTATAATTCTGACGGCATCAACAGCGCTGCCATTTTTTCTTTTGTAAAAGATCGCATCGAAAAAGGTGACGATCCCGTAAGTGAAAATTTCGACAGCCTGTGCCGCAAAGACACACTGATAGGCAATCGCACTGCAAATCAGCCAAAGCCATTGATTAATGTGGCGGACGCCATCGATTTTTTTGATAAAAATCCGGAGGTAATGAATCTGATATTTTGGAGCGTTTCGGTGATGAGCGAGGCCTACCGGAATTTTGTAAGTCTTTTGGAAAATGGCGCACCTCCGGAGGGCGGAGCCGCCATTCTGCAAAAGCAACTCAAGAAATATTATGACGATTTTTCGGCGGAGAAGAAAGCTGCTGTCAATCTTTTGCTTGCCAACCACCAAAACGGGATGATGCTCCCGCTGATGCTGGTTTCGCATGTGATTACCCCGTCAGAATATGCCAACAGCACGCTGGCTTTGCTGCTTGCACAAGCCAACACAAATGAGAAGTCAAGAGCAAATGGTGCCGCACCCTACCAACCGCTGCAACGGATCATGCAATTGCACGACGAGGCCTTGAAGACCATCGAATTTCTGAGCTTTTTTGAAAAAGGACAAAACAAGATTTCTGTGATTCATGAGCTTATCAGCCGCGGCGAGAGCGACAGCCTGGAGTTTAAAAGTACCTTTCGGTGGGATTTGTATCAGAATAAGAAGAACCCGGCCATCGAACATGCAGCGCTAAAAACCATGGCAGCCTTTATGAACAGTGCCGGCGGCGACCTGCTCATAGGCGTGGAAGACAATGGCAACATCCGGGGCATCGAGCTGGATCAGTTTGAAAATACCGACAAATTCCTGCTGCATGTCTGGACGCTCATCAAATCGTCGATGGGGCAGCAGGTAAGCCCTTACCTGAAAACCACCCTTGAAACCATCAGCCGGCGCACCGTTTGCCGTGTGCATTGCCTGCCCGCTCCGGCACCAGTATTTCTGCGGCAAAAGGGTTTCGACGAGCGTTTTTACATCCGCACCGGCCCCGGCACCGCCAGCCTCGAAATAAGCGAGGCGCTGGAATACATTGCCGAGCATTGGAAAAGATAGTGGTTGGATATAACTTTTTGAAGTCTGATTGAATTTTTGAGCTGCTCTTTCCTTTCCATTTGATCTTATCCATTTTTCATTTTAAAACAAAATGTTTTAAACAAAATGTTCATTTCCCGGAACCGCTTCAGGATGCGGTTTCAAGCCACGTTATAAAAAATTTGAAGGCCAAATAAAGGAAGTGGGAAAAGGACAAAGGATTGCACGATAAGAAACAAATAGTTTAATCTGCCGAATACATCCGACAAATTCCATGAAATCTATCAAGTACACCCAACAAATTTTACGAAATTCGGAGCGACACTTCTAAGGAAATACCAGCATTGTTTCTTGCGAAACAAAAACCCAATAAGATTTTCCCGGCACAAGCGCTGGTAACGTAGCGATTACCTTTTCCGGCCACCACACACCAGTGCCAGCTGCCTCTTTGATAGCCTTTATCGCTCCGGCTGGTTGTGTAACAAGTTGCCCCGGCAACAAAGGCTCAGCGATGATAATGGGCAAAAGATTCCAGCCGGCATGCAGGTTTATGGTTTTATTAATAACCACCGTGCCCGGTATGGCAAGGGTTGCCGGTTCGCTCATTTTTATAAAATATCCTTTGCGGGAATTCCATGGAAGCGCCTGTTGTGGATTGTTTGCCGGCAGCACTTCGCCAGCTTCTCCGACCAAAATTATCACATCATCGATCACCTCCTCAAAAATGGCAGCAGCGTCATTTTCTTCAGGATTTACATAAAGTGAAAGGCCGCTCCATCCGGCTGGCAATGTCATTTGTTGCATTGCCTCATTGCGCACCAGCGCCTTCCAGCCACTTTTCGTAACGCTGTAGTCGGAATGAAATGCAAAAGTGAGCGCACCAGCGGCATTGGTTGCCACAACCTTCCCGGGACTTTGCGTGCCACACCAGGTGCCAAGCAATGGCGCCGCAGCAGAGGTTCCATCATAAATTTTTAAATAATCATAGCTGCACGAGGCCTGGCTTTCGAGCGAAAACTCCAGAAACTCGACGCTGACTTTGGCTTGGGGCGTTTTTGGTAAAAAGGTGGTCGTCAGGTTTTGGTTATTGCCATAGTTGTTGTTCTCACCGCCCGAATCATAAAACAAACCTCCCGAAAGTGTCAGCGTTTGGTTGGCCATTAATACAGGCGTATCTACATTTATAAAATTGGTTTTTAAAGAAGTAGCAACATGACCGCCGGCATCGGTTATCGTTAGCGAAACATTGTACGTCCCGGGTGAGTTGTAAAAAATGTTGGTGGGATTTTGAAGGGATGAAGTGGCAGGAACGCCTCCCTCGAAAGCCCATTGCCACATAACGGGATCTCCTGAACTAAGATCGGTAAAACTGATGCTGCTCCCGGTTGCGATTGCATTTTGTGACGCAGAGAAATCAGCCATAAGTCCGGCGGGCGAGAGCGTTACATCAAGCGCGGTGGTAAGATTATAACTGACCTGGACAGCAGGAATGGTTAAAGGCAAATACCCCTGCGCTGAAAAAGTAAGACTGTAGGAGCCGGGAGCCAGCAGTCGCTGGTAAAATCCTGCGAGGCTGTCGGCAAACACCCACGACTGGTCGATGTCGTGGCCTTCGATAAAAACTTTGGCTTTCAGCGGCTGCCCGGTGCTTGCATCCGCAACGGTGCCGGCAACGCCGTAGCGACATTGACCGTAGTAATTCAACAGCGACCGGTAATTCCATTGCCAGTGACTTTCGAGTGCCGAGGTGGCGAGTTTTTTCACATTGGACAGCTCCATGGTCACTTCGCGGCAATGGTGGAAATAATTCATATAATCCTGTCGCCCGCCACTTATCGAATACCATTGGTAACCGTTGGTAATGCCGTTGTCGAAATCATCGAGATAGCTTGCGGGCGAATAGAGATGAACGGTATCAACGTATTGGCGAGCCACGTGGCGCCACCAGGTAGCGTCGGCAGCCGGCTGCGACCAGGTGTCCCACGGATAATTGATCACCTCGGCGCCGCCATGCGTATTGGCCGACATCACAAAATTTTGCGCTTCGGCAAGTTGCATAAATGCGATGGTTTCGGGCTGCCAGGCTTTGCCATCGGGATGTGGCCCATCCTCGGGGTCGGGGTAATTGCGGTTGAGATCCACAGAATTGGCATTGTAACGACGCGAGCCGTTTACGGTATGGTTGCCGCCATAAAAAGTTCCATCAGGATTAGCCAGCGGATTGATCCAAATTTCGGTATTGTCAATCAAGTCAGTAATAGCGGCATCCTGTCCATAGCCTGACAGCAGATGATCGGCCAGCCGCAGCAGCAGGACATAGCCGGCCAGCTCGTCACCGTGCATGGTTCCGGTATATAAAAACTGCGGCTCCGCCTCACGTGTGGCCACATTATCGGAAATACGCAGCATCATCAGCTCGCGCCCGTTGACGGTTTGCCCGATGCTGAAACACTGACAAAGGTCAGGATATTCGTCGGCGTATTGTTGCATCATGTCGAGGTAGGCGGTGTAGGTAGGATAAAAATCCCAGCTCCGGATATTTCGGATATCTACATTGTCGCGCATCACCACGGGAACATCGCGCAAGCCCGGCGCCAGCAGAATTGTATAGTCAAGACCTGTTTTTGTAAAAGCTAAAAACTCTTTTTCGTTTGCGTAAGCAAAAACGGTGTCTTCATGCAAATAATCCACTGACACGAGGTGTGAGATTTTGTTCACCAAATCACGGTCACCGACAACGGTTTTGAAATAAATCTCACCGCGTGTGGCAAGAATTTCTTCCGGTAAAAGCGTTTGTGCCGAAACCGCAAGCCCGGAGGCCAAAAAGATCAGGAGCAGAAGGCGGGATATTTTCATGATACAATTTTTGATTTACAAATTACGATTTTAGATTTTAGGCTTAGGCCTAAATACTTTTGACTGACGGCTCCTACCGCAGGATGCTTTTGTTGAAGATGATGTAGCCGATATTAAGACCTATAAAAAACTTCTCTTCGGGATTGTCGAAATAATTTACCGAAAGGCTTACGGGGCCAAGAAGTGTGTGATAAACGATGGCGCTGGAGAATATCCAGTAGCGGTCGTCGAAAGGGTCTCCAAAGTAAGCCAGATTATCAGCATCTTTTCTTATGCTCCGATAGGGTTGAAACAGATAAGCTTCCGAGCGCAGATCGATATTTCGGGTGGGACTCCACACAGTTTTTAATCCGGCAGCACCATAATTAAAAGCGCGGTAGTGCAGCAGAAACATCGTCTTGCTTTCGGGTACCGGCTCAAATGCCGGTGCAGCTAACAAACTGGAGGTGTAATTGCTAAAAAGTTCCTGATTGGAAAGATGGATTTGGCCATAAAATCCAAACTTTACCGGTCCGAGCTTCTCGAAATAATCGTCCCAGAGCAGATCAACAAAAGCCCACCGGTGAAACTTGCCAGTGCTTGGCCGGGTGCTTGATAGTGAGCCACTCTCAAAAGTCTCGTCGCCCCACACCATTCCTGTTGAGATCTTAAAACGCGCGCCGGCGCTGGCATACTGCTTTCTGTTGAGCGAGTTAAGCTCCCAGCAGAGGCTACTTTGCAAAAAGTCGAACCGGGTACGGTCGGCGGTGTCGGAGCGGGTGAAAGCATTGTCCTGGTAATATTCGTTTTGGACGCGTCCTAAAGCAAAGTCGGCTTCGAGCCGCCCATTAACCGTAAGGGGTATGCCGGCGTAAACATCCAGGAAGTTTTCGTTTTGTATTAAAAAAGAAGGAGTTACATCTTCAATAAAATGAATGGTGCTTTTGAAATAATCAAAATGATTGTACACGATCAGGCCTCCGGCGTAAAAAGGGATTTTCCCAGGGAAGTCGAACCGCGCTCCCGCCAGCGCCGAGGTGTAAAAACGACCAAAATAAACATTGAGCTTCAGCCGTAAGGCTTCGCGAAAAAGTTTCCGGTAGTTGAGTTCGGCAAAAGCAAGATTGGCGGTGCGCGTGGAAATGTTGCCGCCGAGGGTCAGGGTAAAAGGGTTGGCAGGATGTAGGTCAAGATAAAGATCGTAAAGGTTGGTGGTTGGGTTGAGCTTCAGGTGGTTGCCATTGAGTTTCAGCTTATCGTCGGCGGCAAGTTTAAAATATTGGTTTGAGATCTCGTCGAGTGTGGATTTATCCTTGCGATGCGTCAGCGTGCGGTACACATATTCCGTTTCGCTGGGCTTTAGTCCGCTGATGATGACGCTGTCGATGAGGTAAGGTTGTTTGCGGGCATTGAACTGCCGACGCAACGAGTCGACGTGGTGCGCGCTTCGCTGGCCGGCAATCCTGGCTTTTATCTGTGGCATGTTCTGCATAGCCATGTCGTAACCAGCCTGGACAAATACCTTTGAAAGCGAAAAGTCAGTAAGGTTTACCTTGGGCAGATTAGGCTCAAGCAAAATGCCTGCAGCGGAATCGAGTGCAAAGTCGGTGTCGCTCATCAGCATATTTTGTACCTGCGAAAGCACATCTTCTGCACTGGGTTTTGGATAATTGCCCGACACCTTGCTGCCGATGATCAGTGCGGGGCTAAAATCGGTGGCCACTACATCTGTGGGGAAGTTGTTGTACATGCCTCCATCGAAAAGCAAGCGGTCGTCAATTTTTATTGGTGTAAACAAAAACGGAAAAGTAATACTTGCTCTCACGCTGCGTGCCAGGTCGCCATGTCGAAGCACCAGCGCCTTGCTTGAGTCGATGTCGGCAGCCACACAACGAAAAGGGATCATCAGGTTGTCGAAGTCGTACCCGGCCACAGCAGAGGCATCGGAGAGCAGGCGCGTAATTTGAAAGTCGAGTTCTACGGGAGTTTTTACCCCGGAAGGCAATACTTTTGAAAATCGGTTTTTAAATTGCAGATTCAAATCAATCCATCCGGCGTCAGGCAGGTCGCTGGTGTAATACCACGAATAGCTTCGGTTGAGGTCGCCGGCGATCCAGCGTCTGAAATCCTCGGAGGTAAAAATGTCTTCGATTTCCTGTGGCGAAAATCCGGCGGCATACATAGCGCCCACCGCGGCTCCTATGGAAGTGCCGGCAATGTAGTCGATGGGAATGTTGTTTTCTTCGAGCGCTTTGATAACGCCGATGTGCGCCATGCCGCGCGAGCCGCCACCACTTAAAACCAACGCAGTGCCCTGCTGCGCCAATGCCGGCAGAGATACAACCACCAACAAAAACAATAAAACAAATGATTTATGTAAGGAATGATCTGCCACTGACCTCTGCTTTGGTGATGCAAACGATGGTTTCACGGATAAATTTTCGATGACCTTATGCCTTTGCTTTTTGCAAATTAAAACAAGCAAAAATAATTTTTTTTGTAATGAAAAAGATAATGGGGAGCCAAAGGTATGAAAGGGAAACAATTTAATAAAATAGCTCTGATATTACTTATTGTGTGTAGCTCATCTGCTAGATGTCCAGATAGCCCGGTCAGAAACCTGCGGGCTTTAGCCCGCAATATTTTCACATTAATAACTCCCCATGAACCCGTCATAACATTTCAATTTATTTGGGCTAAAGCCCACTGAAGTGTTTTTGCCTATTATTATAAAAAAACTGCCTTTGTCCTCATTAAAAAAGGGCAGAAGGCAGTTTTTATGAACAAAGAAGATTTTCAGTTGTGTTTACACTTTGTCGAGCGCCTGGCGTATGTCGGCAAGGATGTCTTCTACATCTTCAATCCCAACAGAGATGCGCACCAGCCCGTCGGTAATGTTGGCTTCAATTTTTTTCTCATGCGAAATCTTGGAGTGGGTCATCGAAGCAGGATGCTGAATCAGCGATTCTACGCCGCCGAGGGATACCGCCAGCAATACCAGCTTCACGCTGTCCATCATTCGTTTTCCGGCTGCCAGCCCGCCTTTCAGTTCAAACGACATCATCACTCCGGAGCCATGCATCTGTTCCTTTGCCAGCGCATATTGCGGATGCGACTTCAGACCGGGGTATTTTATCCACTCAACTTTAGGGTGATCTTCGAGAAATTCGGCAATTATCTGTGCCGATTTCTGTGCTTTTTCCAGACGCAAGCCAAGCGTTTTCAGCCCGCGGTGCACCATGTATGCCTGATGTGGATCCATATTGCAGCCCATGTTGTTCATCACCGGCTTGAGCATCTTGTGGTACTTCTCGCTGGCCGAAACAATCATGCCGGCTACTATGTCGGCGTGGCCGTTGATGGATTTTGTCATCGAATGCACTACCACGTCGGCGCCCAGGTCGATAGGCCGCTGAAGATAAGGGCTACAAAAAGTATTATCAACCACCAACGGGATGTTATGCTCGTGGGCGATTTTTGCCAAAGCTTTCAGATCGGAGATCCCAATGGTAGGATTGGCTGGGGTTTCGGTGTAAATCATTGTCGTTTCGGGACGGATGGCGCGGCGCACCTGATCCAGATCGGTGGTGTCGATGTAGGAATATTCGACACCAAAACGCGAAAAAACCGTCTCCATCACGCCACGTGCGGGGCCATAAAGGCTGTTGTGACTGACGATATGTTTGCCTGCGCCCAAAAAGGCAAGGTAAACTGTGGTGATGGCAGCCATGCCCGAAGAGGTGGCGATGCCGGCAAAGCCGTTTTCGAGATTCGCCACCGCGCGCTCCAGCGCATCGATGGTCGGGTTGCCCAGACGTGTGTAAATATATCCGTCGCTTTCGCCCGAGAAACAAGCGGCTCCGTGATCGGCATTTTTAAATTTGAAAGTTGATGTTTGATAAATCGGCACGGTGGCGCTTCCAAAAGCATCTTCAAATTCTCCTGCGTGCACCTGACGTGTCATAAATCCTGCTTTTTCTGATTTCATTGATATTCGTTTATTAATAAATATAAAAATATGTGTGGCTGGCAAAGGTAGGTCTACGATGGACAACGCTCTGTGAAGGCGGGTTACAAATGCTGACATGCGTCATTAGAAACTCCAGTGAATACGCATTACACCTACACGAAGGGGGAGCACACACTTCTATCCTGAATAATTCATCACTTGTAGTAATAGAACGCTGATCCGTCAGTTCTCGGACAACTGACATAGATACCCCGCTTTATGCGGGAGATTTTTTTCTTTATCTGTGTAAATCTGCAAAATCTGCGTTATCCGCGTTCTATAAAAGTTTGTGAATAAAGCTGGCTTACTTTTTCTTTGGTTTCTTTTTCCCTTTTCCGTCTTCATCTTCGGCCAGCAGCGCACGCCAGTCGTCTTTTGGAGTTTTTGCTTCAAGCAATATCTCGTGATATTCCTGTCCGGTCATCACAATGCGGTGAATGGGTTTTCCGAGTGAGGCTTCAATTCCTTCGAGCATTGGTTTCTCTTCGCTGCTGCAAAAGGCAATGGCTTGCCCTTTGGAAGTACCGCGTCCGGTGCGCCCCACACGATGCACATACTGCTCGGCACTGTCGGGCAAATCGTAATTAATAACAAAATGCACATCCGGAATATCAATACCACGTGCGCTTACGTCGGTGGCGATGAGAATTTTAAGCTCGTCGGCTCTAAAGTTTTTCATCGTCAGCTCACGCTCGGCCTGTTGTTTGTCGCTATGGATGGTTTCGGTAACGATGCCCACACGTTCCATGGCAGCTTTTACGCGTTCGGCGCGCACCTTAGTCCGCACAAATATCAGCATCTTTTTACCAGGATTTTGGCGGATAAAATCTTCCAGGAAAAACCTTTTGTCGTCCATCTCCACAAAAGCAACTCCGTGTTCGATATTTTTGGCTACGGGGTCTTTGGGCGAAATCTGTATTCTGATTGGATTCACCACCAGCGAATAAGCCAGTTCTTTGATGGTTTCGTTGATGGTGGCGGAGAAAAACAGCGTTTGTCGTTTTTTGGGCAGCAGGCGCATCAGGTCGCGGATATCTTTTATAAAACCCATGTCGAGCATGTGGTCGGCCTCGTCGAGCACAAGAATTTCCACGCGGGTCAGGCGCAGCGCCCCCTGACTTACCAGGTCGAACATCCGCCCGGGAGTGGCCACCAATACGTCCACGCCATCATTAAGCGTGTCTATCTGCGGCTGCTGATCTACGCCACCATGAATACAGAAAGTGGTGACGCGGGTATGTTTGCCAAGTGTCGTGAAAACGTCGGCTATTTGTAGGGCCAGCTCATGGGTGGGCGCCATCACCAGACATTTTACGCCATCGGGCCTGCCGGAGATTTTGCGAATTTGCAGCAGATGCAACACCGGAATGGCAAAAGCAGCCGTTTTGCCCGTGCCCGTCTGTGCTATCGCCAACACGTCCTCTCCTTTCAGGATGGCAGGTATCGACTTGTACTGGATGTCGGTAGGTTTTTTAAAATCCAACTTCGACAAGCTGGTTTTGATGCCTTCGTGGATATTGTATTTATCGAATTTCATAAACTAAAAATAAAGCTGCAAAGATAGCCAAATGAACAAAGAAGGCATGCCGATGCTTTTAGTGACAACTTTTTATAAATAAAAAATGTATGAAAGAAATCAACAAAAAAGCACCCGTAATGGTCACCGGCGCAACGGGTTATGTAGCAGGTTGGTTGGTAAAGTTATTGCTCGACAACGGCTTTACTGTGCATGCTCCCATCCGCAATCCCAACGATAAAAACAAAACCCAATATCTCGACAAGCTGGCAGCTTCGGCCCCGGGAACGCTCCGGTATTTTGAAGCCGACCTGCTGCGCGAAGGCTCTTATGATAAAGCCATGCAAGGATGTGAATTGGTTTTTCATACAGCCTCTCCTTTTGCTTTAAAAGTTAAAGATGCACAGCGCGATCTGATAGACCCTGCCATCGAAGGAACACGCAACATTTTGAACGCGGTAAACAAAACCGCTTCTGTGAAGCGCGTAGTGCTCACCAGCAGTGTGGCAGCCATGTATGGCGACAACAAAGATTTGCAGCAACTCCCCCACCACTCCATTACCGAAGAAGTTTGGAATACAACCTCGTCGGTTGACCACCAGCCTTATAGCTATTCCAAAACAATGGCCGAAAAAGAAGCCTGGAAGATGCAAAATCAGCAGCAGCGCTGGGATTTGGTGGTAATAAATCCTTCGCTGGTGATGGGGCCGGGTATCAGTCCGGAAATAACTTCCGAGAGTTTTAAAATTATAAAACAACTGGGTGACGGCACCATGAAAATGGGCGCTCCCGATTACGAAATAGGCCTTGTGGATGTGCGCGATGTGGCACAGGCGCATTTTGCCGCCGGCTTCACTCCCACCGCCAAAGGACGTTACATTATCTCCGGCCACAACTCCGGCATATTGGAGATTTCAAAGATGCTGCGCGATGCTTTTGGCGATGCTTATCCTTTTCCCACCCGAAAAATTCCGAAGTTTCTTTTATGGCTCATCGGACCTTTGGCAGGATTTCCACGCAAGATGATCAGCCGCAACATGGGCTATCCATTCCGTGCCGACAACAGCAAAAGCATCGAAGGGCTTGGCATGTCGTATCGCCCGGCGCAGGAGTCGGTGGTAGATTTCTTCAGCCAGATGATCGAAAAAGAAGAGGTTAGAAGTTAGAAAAGAAATAACTTGTTTTGAAAATCAGAATTATGAGTTTTCTATTTCAGGATTTGGTAAGCCACCACTCGGTTGTCGAAGAAGGTGGGAACGAGCAGAATATTTTCGTCCACCATCAGGTGGATGTCGGCAGCATTAATTTTTTCGTCGGTGGTATCAAAAAGAACTTCCGGCTTGCCGCCGGCTGAAACGCGTCGCACCAGCCCACTCCAATCCGAGAAAATAAAGTTCCCCGACTTGTCTATCTCCAGGCCGTCTACGCTTCCTTCAAATTCGGCAATCACCTTTTGTGATTTATCCGTGGGATCGATGCTGATAATCTTACCATTAACACCCAGATAAAGATAACCGTCGCGGTAGTTGATCCCGTTGGGACTGTCGAAAGTGCCTGCCGGCAGCCACTCCTCAATTTCGCCGCCGGTAATCCGATAAATCGCGCCTGTCTTCATATCCGTTATGTAAACCCGTCCTTCGTCGCCGATGATGCAATCATTCAAAAATTCAGCTTTGTCAGCTTCGTAGAACTTCACAACTGTTCGTTTTGGGATGTCAATTTCAGCAACCCGATCGATGTCGGCCACAAACAATCTGTCGCCGCGCATGGCCATACCTTTGGGCGCATGCAGTCCGGCAACCCACTCCAGCCGGGTGATGCGGCCATCCGGCTCCATCGCCGAAAGGAAGCCATTTGAATCTTTGTCGGTAGGTTTTCCGTTGATGTTAGCAACATACAAAACCTGATTATTTTCGTCGTAAAACACCGATTCGGGTACCATGAAAACCGGATCGGTAGCCCACAGTTGCTTTACTTTTTCGGAGGCAGTTTCTTGTCCGATAGCTGAACTCCCGCTGAAGATCAAAGCCATTGCGAAAGCGAAAACGGAAATTGTCATTTTATTTTTCATAATAATATGTTTTGTGATTGGCTATAAAACACGAAAGCCTGCTGTTTTGTTGAGCAGGCTTTCGCGCAATGGTTTTACAATGGTTATTCGTCCGGATGACTTTTGTCGGGCTATTTATTTTTCCGGCTCGGCATTTTCTTTTTTCTGATCTTTGTCACCATCCAGCGTAAACTTGATAGGCATTGTAAATTGAACAGCTACCGCTTCACCATCCTTTTTTCCGGGTTCCCAGACTGGCATTCCGGCAATTACATCTTCTGCAACTTTGTCGAGTGGCTCACCTACTCCACGAATCACCTGTACATTGGTTATCCGGCCATCAGCTTCTACCACAAAGGTGACGTAAACGCTGCCCTGTAAACCAGCGTTGCGAGCTTCTTCAGGATAAATAATATTCTCCTGAAGGTAACCCATCAGACCCGAAATACCTCCGGGAGCACCCGAAACTTTAGGAAACTCAGGCATTTGATCAACTACCGAATATACTATCCGCTCTTGCCGCAAGGTATCGGGAACTGCATCAGTAAGAGTAGAAACCGGCTGAGAAGATACTACGGCAGATGAAGAAACCTTTTGCATTAGCTCGCCGGCAGGCAGACTGAAAGTAAAAGCTGCAATGAGCAGCAGTGTCAATGGAAGCGCCAGTAGCACTTTGAGCTGCGACCACCGGTGCGATTTGTTTTTTGTCATCATAATAATGCGTTTTTTGATTAATGAATGATTAAAATGGTTAGCAAAGCCAAAGGCGGAAACACCGGTAGCCTGCACCAATAAAAGATTCTGATAATTAAATGGCTCGTATCCTTTTCGCAGCACGCCTTCGTCGGCCAGATATTCGTGCACAGTTTCCAGCGCCCTGCGATAAAGCCACACAAACGGATTGAACCATTGAAAAATAGTGAGCAACTCCGCTAGCAGCAGGTCGGCCGAATGAAGCTGCCGCCAATGTACCTGCTCGTGGGCTGCGATGGTTTCTATTTGCGCCGGTTCCATTTGTGAGCGATTAATAAAAAGATAGTTGAAAAAAGAGAAAGGAGCCTGCCCCTCCTCCATCACAACAAGATTCCACGATCCGTAGCGCGTCACCTCACTGCTGTGGATAAGCCCGAAAAGTTGCACCATTTTTATCACAAACCGAAGCAAAAGGAAAACTACGCCGAAGAGATAAATCCCTGTTATTATCTGGAAGATGCCCACGTGCTGATGCGCTATCTGCTGCACGTCCGAACCATTGATGAGCACCGTATCGAGAAAAATCATCGTGTTGGCAGGCATGGAAGCCGTTCCAAAAATATTGGCTTTGGCCAATGGCAACAGCAACGAGGCAAGCCCCGCCAGCAAAAAGTAAAACCGGTTGAGTCTAAAATGCGTTTCGCCTCTAAGCGCCACGTGGTAAAGCAAATAAAACAGCGACAAGGTACCGGCTGATTGCAATAAGTATAAGATGAGATTTTCCATACAAATCTGTTTTTATCAATTTATCAACTTATTCGGGGTCTTGCTTTTTCTTTTCGATCTGCGCGTCGATCAGGCTGCGGATTTCCTCCATCTCCTGCACGCTCAGGTCGGCTTCTTTAGAAAAAAAGGAGACCAGTTGCTTGTACGAACCGCTGAAATAGCCCGACATCATCCCGCTAAGGTAACGCCGCGTGTACTCTTTTTTGCTGATCAGCGCGTAATACTTGTGGCTTTTGCCAAAGGAATGGTGGCCAACGTACCCTTTCTTTTCGAGGATGCGCACCACCGTCGATACAGTGTTGTAGGCGGGTTTGGGCGCATCGAATGCTTCGAGGATGTCGTGCACAAAACATTCTCCTTTGCGCCACATAATCTGCATGATCTGCTCTTCGGCTCGGGTAAGTGGTTTCATCTGTTTTATTTTTATAATAATTTTAAAACGCAAAGCTAAAACTATTATTTTAGTTGACAAACTAATTGTGTAGTTAATAAATATTAAAATGACAAATTCCGCTCCATCCTGGTCAATTATTTTTTAAGGTCACCCTACTTCCTTCGGTTCCTCAGCTACGGAATGGAAAATTGCAATCCGAAGGAATGTTTATCATAATCGAAACTGGATAAACTGAACTGATTTCTACCTATCGCCACAGCCCTTATGGCTGTGGATTTATTTGTATTTTTTAAGAATGTAATTAAAAATCCCGGTTGCCGCCGCCCTTGTGGCTGTGTACTTATTTCATCCTTGGTTGTGCGATTAATCCCGAGAATGTGTCCTCCTGCCCTACTGGCTGCCGCGCCGCCAAGGTGAGGTGCAGCACGTGCAGTACGGCTTTCTCATCAGCGAATACAAAGAGAAACCTGATGATCCGTACTACAAGCAGTACGTGTCAGCGTGGTTTGCCTACTACCAGCGCACTACCGGCGTGCGGCCCCGCTTTGATGACACCTCGGCCAGGTGCTCTTTAAGGTTAGCCAGTATTGCCCTTTCGGGGCTTGTGTCGGCCACCGGTGCTATCGCCTCCGGAGTGACCGGGATAATTATTTGTTTGTCCATTGTTCGTTCGTTGTTCGTTGTTTTTTAACGCGACGATCGTCTCATCCGATTGGCCAGGTCGGTAGCCAGCTCCTGCACGTTGTGATCTACAATTTTGCGTACAGCGGCATCCACCTGCGGGTGATGGCCTATGAACTGCCGTTGCTCTATCTTTATTTTAGTACCTACTTTTAGCAGTGCCATGGCCTTCCATTGGCCGGCTTCGTCGCTTAGTCGCTTATTGCGCTGCGACTTGCTGCCAGCTACCACAGCCCCACCGGCCTTGTAGTGCATGGCCCAGAAGTATCGTTTCATTTTTGCAGTAACTGCTATTTCGCCGCCCTCGTTGTGCAGGGCTGCGTAGGGCATCGAGTTGGTAAACACAATGCTATTGCCCCGCACTTGTGCTTTGATGCCCCTGCGCAGCTTGCCGCTGCGCATCATCAACGATCCACGCGAGTACTGGTGTTTGGTGGCAGGCCATTTTTTGTCAAAGAAGCCTTTGCGCTCGAAGTTCCTGTCGAACTCCTGGGCAAGCTGCACCTTTGCATCGGTAAGTATATTGCGGATGAGGTCGTTGGGCTTATAATATTTTTAAGTTTGCGGGATTAAACTAAATTTAAAAAGTATGATAGAAAATTACATGAAAAGTCAATACTTCAAATTTTTTCATAAAAATTTGCTTTTTGTGTGTTTGATAAAAAATTGTACTTTTGCCTCTTATGACAGACTTGCAAAAAAAGACATACGAAACCTTCACCGATAGTTTTCCAAAAAGAGAGCCGGTGTACTGGTGGTACGATTATGAGGATGCTGTTTTTCGCTCTCAATTTGGAAAGGAAAGCAGTGTAAGGTTTTTTGTTAAATACGCATGGAACGAAGGGAAAGAAATTGAATTGTTTAAGAAAAACAGCAACGTTCTTATGGATGCTATTTCCGACCTTGACAAGGTACTCATTAGTAAAAAAGATTACGAAAACTTTCCGAAAAAGATAGATTTTAAATAGTAACCGCAACGGACAAGGCTGTGGCGCATGAAACAAGGCGGTGGGATGCGAGTGGTTGACCATGGTTACGATTATTTTTGAGGGGCATTGATTTCAATGCTCCTTATTTTTTTGTAGTATGCTTTTGATTCCGATGTAAGGCTTTTTATCAAAGATTTGTCTATTTCGTCATCCAATACCCTTATTCTTTCATAATAGCCGTGTCCTTTCCCTGCTTCAATGCCCAGGAGTTTTGCTCCATTTTCAAGTTGTTTAATATCGGTCTTGTCCAAAACCTTATTGTAGCCCTTACTTTTGCCGAATATCATTTGAGGTGTATTTACCTGGCATTCCATTATTACTCCATTTTGCTTTACGTTCATAAGTACTCCTGTATAGCCTTCCGGGGTGTTCTGGCGTTTAATATTTACTACTTCAAATTTTTTAGAAATTGCCTGTATTGTTTTTTCAATCTTATCGCCGCTTGCAACGAAAGTGTTTCTAACTATGTCATTTACCTTGCTAATATCGCCACCATAGTCAAGGTTTGCCTTTTCGATGATGCGGTTTTGCTTTTTCAGGTTAACGGGTGTAACTTTTATTCCAAGTTCCCTGGCAATAGCTTTACTTTTATTGCCAAATTCGGTGGCTTGTTCATAAATTTTTTGGATATATGAGTCCGGTCTAATAACTCCCAAAATTCAATCTTGTTGAGAGTCGTGTATTTAAAAATATTTTTGGGCTGGCCCGTTTAAATGCCAAATTTCGAGTTGATGAAAACAAACCGGCCAGATTTGTCATCATTTTATTGAAAATTAAAGTTTCCCACTTAAAAGTCGCTTGAAAATCAATGAAATAAAAAATAAAAAAAGTAGTGGTATAATGATTTAAAATGTTATTTTTGAATCAGTTACAAACGAAAACACACTTTTCGTCAAAAACCACTACTTATGGCATCAAAATTACATCATTTAAACGAACTGGCAAACGTTCTGAGCGACAAAGAAAAAACCCACGAGGGGGTTCTCGCCTTTTATCATCAGTTCAAGGTATCGCGTTTATTGAGCCCGTTCAACGCGATAAAATCAAAGGGATACCTTGTGAGCACCTTGATCTTAACGCTTATCATGTATCGATTACGGGGCGCCTCTGTGTGGGCAATGCAGAAAACCGGAACCCTGGCATTATTTCATGGAGATGAAAACACTATTTATCGCTTGATGAACAACCCGCTGATGAACTGGCGCAAGCTTCTGATGAGTTTTGCCAAACAATTTGCAGTAAAAGTGGAAACAAAGAGTGTAGCAACTTCTGTTAAATCCTGTTTCATTGTGGATGATACTGATTTAGAGAAAACCGGCAAAACTATGGAGTTCATCAGCCGGATACACGATCATGTTGCGCAGAAATTTCCCTTAGGCTTCAAGATGCTCACGCTTGGGTTCTGGGAAGGCAAAAGCCTCATAGCTGTGGATTTTTCGCTGCATCGTGAAAAAAGAAAAGACGGCACTTTTGGGTTAAGCAAAAAAGAACGTAGCAATCAATTTCATAAAAAACGGGAGAAATCACTTCCCTCGGCCATGCGCGTTAAAGAGCTGGATGAAAAGAAAACCGAAGTTGCCATATCGATGATCAAACGTGCAGTGAAAAACGGATTAGTGGCTTCGTATGTGCTGATGGACAGTTGGTTTACAAACGATTACATGATCAAATCGGTGCGTTCCATCAAAAATGGATTTTGTTTAAAGAATGCAAACAATACCTGCGCTTGGGAACCTGCCAAAATACCGATTTTGACGGACAAATCGCCGACACTACCATTGTTCTGATCACCCACACCATCCTCATGCTACAGCGCCGCTTCGAGGCCTATGAAACCATGGGCGGTCTTTTCCGTGAATCACAACAACAACTTCTCGAACTCACGCTCTGGGATAGAATCCTCAAGATATTCATAAGAATGCTCAGAGAACTTCTTGAGA
>Ga0265293_10001778_pt1 | contig 45693 bp, 42 predicted proteins | sample Munlanlewell138R_FD_192505 | JGI IMG/M metagenome (GOLD analysis project Ga0265293, IMG submission 192505) | Leachate microbial communities from a municipal landfill in Southern Ontario, Canada - Leachate well 138R | ecosystem: Engineered > Solid waste > Landfill > Unclassified | place: Canada... | reverse complement strand
TTCATAGCGCTTATTATAGAAAACCCCGATTTTGAGACATTATGCTCGTTTTCGGGGTTTTGTTTCAGTAAAGATACAACTTATTTATCTATAAATCAAATATTTAATCCTTTTCTGAAAGTGCCTACTGTAATTTACCTGATCATGCTCATACTTGTCTCATTTAGAGATTTCATCAGGAAATTTTTTGGGTTCAGCAAAATCGGGATTTGTCAAAAAAGTATCATCTCTAAGGGTACGTATAAACGCTTTGAGGTCTTCTTTTTGTGGCGGAGTAAGTTGTACTCCACCCCGCAGCACATGATGCATAAGCGGATCAATTTGTTCGGATGATTTCACATGATGTGAATAAAAATCAATGACTTCATCTAAAGTAGCAAATCGGCCATCATGCATATAAGGCCCAGACAGTTCAATATTACGTAGTGTAGGTGCTTTGTACGCTCCTTTATCCATAGGATCACCAGTAACAGCAAAACGATCCATTGGCTCATCAAAAATGGTGTCTTTGCCGTTATTATAAAAAAGATGGGTAGTAAACAGTGGGTTTCCTGAGCCTCCATGACAATGGAAACAATCAGCTCCTTCTTCGGTAGTGAAAAGAACAAACCCATTTAACTCGGAGGCGGTCAGCTGTGTCTCACCTCTCAGGTAGCGGTCAAAACGGGAATCGGTGGAGATAAGCGTGCGCACAAACTGTGCTATAGCTCGTTCCATATTCTTAAAGGTGATCTTGTCCGATCCGAATGCCTTAAAGAAAAGTTCGGGATAGCCCTCTAAGTTTTGAAACAGTTTTTTGATACGGTTTGTATCACCAGCTATTTCATCTTCAGCTAATACGGCTATACGTACAAAATCCTCTATATTCCGCAAAGCCGGATCATCATTGTCGGGTGTGATGAACCCATTCCAGCCATATCCGTTGTGATTCCATACCAGATTGATAAGAGGCAGCATCACATGCTGGGTTTGTATCCCATTGATACCATGAACGAATCCATCTGTAAAGACAGGATGATCAATACCGGCTTCAAAATTATTTTTCTGCAGGTGACAAGTGCCGCAACTCATCAGCGAATCGGGGTGAGTACGCCCACTCATCCTGCCGTCATAAAACAAATAACGCCCCAATTCGACACCTTCGACTGTCATAGGATTATCTTCGGGTATGTTCAGTTTAGTAGGAAAAGCAAAAGGAATATCAATGATATAAGGAGTTGTTTCATGTACAGTTATTGGCTCCTGTTCTGTTTTACATGAACTCACGATGAGGAGTATCATCACCCATCCTACATATTTTTTTAGTGCATTCATCCTATAAATCCTCCATTACATTAAACACATCATGCCCGTTTTCGATGGCTATGCGCATTGCATCCTGTTTCTGCATAATCGCACCTCCCCATTCGTTATGGTCATATACATTCGGGCTTTGAAACCAGTTTTCGATCTGCATCTCTATTACTAAGTTACTTGACTTTTCTCCAATGATCTTGAGATCAGACATGGGTAAAGAAACCTTGAAATAGTTGTGGACAAAATCGATTATCTCTTCTCCATCATATATTTGTCCTATGCCGAGATGAAAATTAAACGGTTCTTTTTGCCCTTGTGGATTCAGCCATTTTCCGTTCAGCTTCATATAATGATAACCTCCACCCATATGTTCCGGCCAGAACATAAACGATTCTGGAGGATTGACAAAGCGATTCGACAGATTGGTTTCCTCCGTAAATCCAAATACAAACTCAAGTGCCTTATAATTTCCTTCCGGTATAGCCAGAATTGTACGCTGCATGGTTTCTTCCAAATCTGTATCAATATACCAGGCTTCATCAGTTCCCATCAAAGAAAATGATTTATTAGCCTCATCAAGCAATGCCAGCTCGGTGATAAACCATTGAATCTCTGAGATCTGATATTGATTTCCTGCTGCATTAATATAGTTAATCTGATTGTAAACTGCCGGTTGACCATCTACCGTATGTGTAATTCGGATATTGACTGACCCTTCTTTTACGGGTTTTTTACACGAAAAAAGACCAATCATAAAGACTACCGCTACTAAGAGCAGTATTTTTTCTAAGCTTTTCATAAGTTTTGATATAATTTGTTCGATATACACAAAACCAACAAATTTCGTGCTAAAAAGACAAACTGTTTCTACCATTCTGCACTATACAGTTTTAGTTCTATTGATTGAAAGTATATGTAAAGGATCGTATCTGCTGTATCAAATTGCCGTAACTTTGTTCGATAAACAGAAGCAGTCATGGTGAAATTTAAGGCAGGCGATCAAGTAAAGTTTTTAAACGATGTAGGTGGTGGTACTATTGTACGTATTATGGATAGCCGATTAGCTTTGGTTGCCATAGATGATGGATTTGAGGTTCCTGTGCTGATGTCGGAATTGATTCCGGTTGAGCAAAGCCGCAACAAATCAGATCGTGAAACAGCACAGCAGGCTTTGCAACAATCTTTGCGGGAAAAAGAAGAACACGAAGCGAAAGAACGCGATAAAGCCCGTAAAAGCGGACTACGTAGATTTGCCAAAAACCCGGAAACGGAAGGATTTTATTTAGCGTTTGTACCCCACGAACAACAATGGCTGCTTACCGGCTTGATGGATGTGGTACTCATCAACCACAGCCCTTTGAATATACAGTATTCCCTGATACTTAAAACTGATAACCAGTTTGTTACCGCCGACTACGGACAGATGATGCCCTACTCCAAAATAGTGATAGAAACAATCTCAAGAGAAGATATTCAACAGTGGACTCAAGGAGTAGTTCAAGCTGTGTTGATTGCAGAGCAAGGCTCAGTATTTTATCTGCCGCTACATGCTGTTTTCAACATTCGTCCCAATCGGTTTTACAAAGAAGGCAGCTATGTGGCGTCGGCTGTTTTAGGTGAAAAGGCTATTATGGTCATGCTTGACGGACTGCTTTCGCTGAAGACCGACAGCCTGATGATGCAAAAAGACTTTGCAATACCGGTTTCGGAGCCGGTCAGACAGCCATTAAAAGAAAAGCCGCTGATAGAAAAGCATGCCAAAAGTCCGGGTGAAGCTATAGTAGATCTTCATATAGGTGAGTTGGTGAATAATATAGCCGGTCTATCAAGCCATGATATGTTTAAAATACAGATGGATTATTTTCATAAAACGTTGAACAGTGCCATTAAGGAGGAGTACGACAAGATCACCTATATACATGGGGTGGGAAACGGAGTGTTGAAGAACGGTATAATCAAAGCGCTTGAAAATTTCGAAGGATTGAACAACCGCATGGCAAGCATGAGTAAGTTTGGTGTAGGCGCTATTGAGATACTGATCAAGGATAAATGAAACGCACTTTATTTCAAAGGAGAGTCAGGTTCTTGCGCCATCAGGTCATATACTTTTTTATCTACAAATCCCGGGAAGAATTTGTTGAGCATGACTGTCAGTTTGCCTTGAGTTGTCAGTACAATAGTTCTTTTTCGTTTGTGGATTGCTTTTAACAAATGACGTGCTACTTTCTGGCTGCTCATCATTTTGCCTTCGTCGCGTGGTGATTCACCTTGTTGGCTTCCATCGGCTGCCAGAGCTGTATTCCGTATGTTGGATGCGGTAAATCCCGGACATGCGATCAGTACATGCAGGCCGGTTTTCAGGTTTTCGATGCGCAGTGTTTCTAAAAAGCCGTGTATGGCAAACTTGGAGGCGGAATAGCCGGTGCGGGCAGGTAAGCCCTTATAGCCGGCGATAGAAGAAACACCCACCACACTGCCCTTGCTCTGTAACAGGTAAGGCAAAGCATACTTAGTACAATAGACTGTACCCCAAAAATTTACATCCATCAGCTTCTTCAATACTAAAAGATCTACTTCTTCAAAAATTGCCCGCATAGACAAACCGGCATTATTGATCAGCACATCTATCTTCCCGAAGTGATCTATTGTTTGTTCAACTAAATTCTGGCAGTCTTCTTCATTGCTGACATCAGTTTGAACTTCTATGGCTTCTGCCCCTTTCTGACGGCAAAGCCTGGCAGTTTCCCGCAGTGCTTCCAGGTTACGTGCTGCCAACACAAGATTGTATGATTCAGCTGCTGCCACTGCCGTAGCTCTCCCAATACCCGATGAAGCACCGGTGATGACAAGTACTTTTTTTGACATTTTTATAGATGTTTCGATTCACAAAAATAAGGAAATACCACGCTGTTAAACCTAGTGAAACAACACACTTAAATTAATATCAGAAGTAATATCACATCAATAACATAGCAGCCAATACATAGTAAAAGTTACGTTCATTGTCAGGTGATGATAGTAAAATGATAATTTTGATATCTGAATTTAGTAAAGAAAAACCTAGCATGTCAGAAGCTGAAATCATTAAAGAGCTGAAACTGATCCCGGGTGTAGGTGAATCCATAGCGACTGACCTGTATCATATCGGTATCAGACGCATTGATGATCTAAAGGGGAAAGACCCATTGGAGCTGTACGATCAATCTAACCGATTTGCAGGATGTGTTCAGGACATATGCCTGTTATATGTATTTCGTTGTGCAGTATATTTTGCTGAAACAGCTGCTCACGAACGAGACAATGAGAAACTGAAATGGTGGAATTGGAAAGACAAGAAATAAACTTTACACATATCCTTCAAGTTTCCACAGCCTTGCTATGACAAAAAATTTGCAAATCAGTATCGCCAATCTTGAGTTCTTTCTTTCAGGATACTGTAGTACTACCAATGTTTTTCACCGGGCAAACAGATGAACACCTTTCTCGTTATCATCGTTTTACACGATAAATCATCTTATCATTAGTTTACACGATAATTTATTTTATCATTGATTTGCATGATAACGTAATTTATCGTTTATTTGTATGATAAATAAACCAGGTTTATTTTCGCATATTCATTCATTTGTTATGATAGCAGTAATAAAAGGAGATATTATCGCTTCCAGAGGCATGGAGGATCAGTCCAAATGGCTTTCCCCATTCAAAGATTTGCTTTCATCCTGGGGGCAATCGCCTATGCAATGGGAATTGGTATGGGGGGATTTGTTTCAGTTGGAGATTGAAAATCCCGAAGAGGCCTTATACAAGGCTTTTCGGATAAAAGCTCTGATAAAAAGGTTGGTCATTGAACCTAATAAAGCTACACACAGCGGATTAGATGTACGCATGTCGATTGGAATCGGAGAGAAGACATTTTACGGAACTCGTATTTCAGAGAGTAATGGCCCTGCATTTATTTTTGCCGGAGAACAGTTTGACAAGCTGAAAAAGGAGAAAGTCAATTTGATGGTCAAAACCTCAAATGTATCATTCAACTATGAAATGAATCTTTACTTACGTTTGGCAGGTATTTTCATGGATAACTGGAGCGTGTATTCGGCAGAATTAGTGGATTTAGTTTTGCAACAACCGCATCTCACACAAGCAGAATTAGGTGAGTATCTGAAAATAAAACAAAACTCAGTAAGCGGGAGATGGAACAGATCGAAAATTGATGAGCTACTTGAAGTGGAGACGATTTACCGGCATAAACTACAGCAGCATTTGCTATCATGATCGTACTCACAAAACTCATACTAGCCCATCTGACAGGAGACTTTGTACTACAACCCAAAGGATGGGTAGCAGATAAAGAACGGTATAAAATACGATCGTTGAAGCTATTCCTCCATGTGCTGTTGCATGGCGGCCTGATCATTCTGCTACTATGGGATGTTGGCTATTGGTTGTTGGCCGGCATACTAACTATCACTCATCTGATGATAGACCTACTAAAAATTTACTTTCAAAAAGAACACAATCAAACCTCCTGGTTTTTAGCTGATCAGGCAATGCATCTCGGAAGTATTTTAATACTGTACTATTTTTGGTTTAGGCCTGAGTGGCATATCTCACTATTGGTACTCAATCCGAACTTCTGGCTATTGATCACAATATTGCTGTTTCTTACTGTAGTTACTGCGGTTTTGATAAGGTTTATTATGCTAAACTGGTCTCTTTCAATTAAAAACTCAGACTCTGAAGAAGACTCGCTCAGCAAGGCCGGCACCTATATAGGAATTTTAGAACGGCTGTTTATTTTTGTATTTGTTGTGAGTGGCAACTGGGCTTCCATAGGCTTTTTGTTGACTGCAAAATCGGTATTTCGCTTTGGCGATCTAAGGGAAGCCAAAGACCGTAAGCTCACCGAATATATCCTCATTGGAACTTTGGTCAGCTTTGGTATTGCTATCATCTCAGGAATGGTATTCCTTTGGCTCACCGACTATTGAAGCACTATAGAAACTGTCTCGAAAATATATGATCCATGATAAGGCAATATACAGCGTAAAAAAAATAACTGAATGCGATGAATAACGACCGTTGGTTTTTAAAACAGGCTATAGAACAAAGGAATACATGAAAAATATGCGATTTTCCCTGATAACTGCCATACTTTTAGCTATGGTCATTTCATCGGTACGTATTATCTCGCCTCCAAGACATGCTCTGAGCTGGGATGTGTTTGGATACTACCTTTATCTTCCGGCCACCTTCATTTATCACGATCCCGGTCTTAGCAATCCGGAATGGCTTGATGAAATAATGAATACCTATCAGCCTTCCGATACTTTTTATCAGCTTGTAAAAGGAAAAGAAAGCAATAGGATCATTAAATATTCCTCTGGACTGGCACTGCTTTATGCGCCTTTTTTCTTTTTGGCCCATTTTATTGCTTCCTTTACCGGCTATGCAGCAGACGGCTTTTCGCTGCCATACCAATATATTTTAAGTGCAGGAGGCATTCTATGGGCAATTGCAGGAATATTCCTGCTGCGAAAGTTGCTGCTGAAGTTCTTTAGCGATCAAGTTTCAATGGTAGTTTTATTGATGGTGATTGCCGGTACAAACTATTTGCATTTAGCCGCCCTTGATGGTACCCTGTTAACGCATAACTTCCTGTTTACTTTGTATGTGATTTTGTTGCTGTTCACAATCAGATGGCACGAACAACCTACCTGGACTATAGCTCTTGCAATCGGGTTAAGCTGCGGATTAATGATACTTATCAGGCCATCCGAAGCAGTATGCGTTCTGATCCCCTTGCTTTGGAATACGGGAACTCATGTATCGCGCAGGCTGAAGCTTACGCAGATTCGTAACAACATTAGTCATATTCCTATTGCGTTGGCCGGTGGAGCTTTTTTTGTTGCCATACAACTGATATATTGGAAGTTATTCAGCGACCAATGGTTCTTTTACTCCTATGACAACCCCGGAGAAGGGTTTCGGTTTTTCCCGCCTTATCTGCTCGAATTTCTGTTCAGCTTCAGAAAAGGATGGCTTATTTATACCCCTTTGATGATCATTGCCTTGACTGGTTTTTATCACTTCCATAAGTCTTTCAGACCTATGTTCCCTGCTATATTATGGTTCTTTATTGCATCGCTCTGGATCGTTTCTGCATGGAGCTGCTGGTGGTATGCCGGAGGAAGTTTTAGCGCAAGAGCCATTGTGCCTGCCTATGCGGTACTCTCACTACCTTTAGGTGCATTGCTAAGTTCCATAAAAAAGAAATGGATAGCTCCAATAGGAATACTTATCCCCCTGTTCATGGTGCTGAACCTCTTCCAGTCATGGCAGTTTACCAAAGGTATCATTGACAAAGAGCGCATGACCCGCTCCTACTACTTTGCGATATTTGGAAAAACCACTATCAACCGCACACAGCTTGAGCCTTTATTGCTTGTGTACCGGTCAACAAGTATGGAGGAAGCTCCCGCAACACTTGACAAGTATACACCGGAAGTTTTGTACGATTTTCAAGCTGAAAAGGAAGTACAAAACACACCATTTCTTGATAGCGACTATCCATTCTTTCAGGGTTTAGACCGTAAATATCATGAACTGACTGATAAAGATCATTTCTGGATAAAGTTACAAGCCGGAGTAAAAGTATCTGAAGACTTTGACGGAAAGCCTCCCCTATTAGTAATTGCATTCCATTATAAAGGTGATGCATATAAATACAGAGCCAGACCACTGATAAAAACAAATGAAGACTCGCTGCTTACTGTTGATTACTGGTATCTCAGTCCAGAACCCAGAACCAAAGATGACAAGCTAAAAGTGTATCTTTGGAACAGGGATACAGTCAGGATGGTTCCTGCATATCTTCATATAGCATTATGGAACCCGGATCAAATGCCATAAAGGAAAAAGCGTCCTATTCCTCAAGGGTAAAAACTGTAAATCAAGTTGTTGCGCATAGTATAACATGAATACTGCCGTTAATCCCAATCCCTAAAAATTTAGGGTTTCGGATTAAAATGAAACATGCAGGTCTTACCAGAATTTTCTATCCGAATTGAAATTCTTCTTTTCAATCTGCTTGAATACAATGTTGCTCATAATCATTATTTCTTAATAATCAATACAAAATTCCGAAATACATTCGGATAACTACACTACATTTTTAACAAAAAATATTACATGCCAGAAATGCTGACGGATACAAATGCCTCAAATTTAATAAACACGAATCGGCATCTTATAACCGAACCTTACCTGTATTTCGATATTCTTTAGGGGTCATTCCGGTATGCACCTTGAAAAATTTAGTAAAAAAGGAAGCATTCGGAAAATTAAACTCGTCAGCAATTTGTGCAATGGTGAGGGTTGTTGTACTAAGCATCATCTGGACATTAATAATAATTTGCCAATCAATACACTTTTTCGCTGTTTGCCCGTCAAGTTCTTTGCAGATAGATGACAAATGCCGGGAGGAAATGCATAGCTTATCAGCATAAAACTCAATTCCCCTTTCCTGTTTACAATGTTTAGTTACCAAACCCATAAAGTCAAAAAATAACTGGTCTTTCCTCGAATATGGCTGCCTGTTAACAGGTTCTCCTTTCTTATATAAACCAATTATCTCGTAAACGATGGCGGTAACCAAGTGTTGAGTTATTTCCTTCCTGCAGGGGTTGTTCAATCTCGCATCAGAAGCTTTCATATCTTCATACATTTTCATCAGGTCTTCCTGTTCCTTATCTGAAAGGGAAATACATCGATCTTCTTTTATAAACAAATAAATTTGCGTGAATGAAGGTATATTGATGTTATATAGAAAATCTGGTGTCACAACCATAACATATCCTCTAAAATCTCTGCTCTTTTTTCTCACATGAAGGATATCTTCCGGAAATACGACACACATATCTCCCTCCTTCAGATGGTACTTTTCAGACTTTAAAGCAATTTCAGCTTCTCCTTTCAGGCAAATACATACCCCGGCAGCTTCCACGATACGTGGAAACCGTTCTGATCCGAGCAAATCCTTATCGCTTCCTTCTATCAAAAAATCGTCGAAGAAGTGGCTATCATCATCAAAAGATAATTTTTCTAACCGGAATTCTTTTGGTTGCATATTAATTAAGTAGGTGCTATTGGCAGATATCACTTCCAAAAATAATCATTAATATTTAATAAAACGTGACTAAGCAGCAAATATTTCCGATTTAGAGCATTTTATGCTAAAAATAGGGCGTGTTTGATAAAAATATATCCCCATACCTTTGCGCCTGAATTATAAAATAAAGGTATGACAATGAAAACGAATACGCTTCTGCTCTTGTGTTTGAGCGGAATTTCGATGCTTACAGGCTGTAGGCATAAGGAAATTAAACAAGGGAATATTCCAACTATTAAAACCGAAGCGGCGGTTATTTATGGTGAAGTAAAAACAAGTTCTTTTCCTCCATGTGAACAGAGGAAATTGTATGATCTAACTTGTTACCAATAAAGTTAATGAAAGATGCGGTCTCTAACAAAAACCGAATCATTCGTATTTTGGAAGATTATTACGTGAAACTCTCGAATGCATTAAGGAGTACTTCGGATATTACAGTCAATAAACTAATTGATAATTGTTGAGTACAAGGAAAGAAGTTAATTCAACTCAATTATCTGTAATTAAGAAATTCCAAAGCAAAAATGATATGTCAAAATAATATCTAACTTTGCATACTAAACGGTAGGTATTATGAATGATTCAAAGAAACAAATTTTGCTGACAGCTACAAAGCTTTTCCTCAAGAACTCATACAAAGAAGTATCCTTGCAGGATATCGTAAATGAAGTAGGATTGACAAAAGGAGCATTTTACCATTATTATACAAGTAAAAATCAGATATTTGGAGAGGCTGTCAAATACTTCTATAACCATGTCCTTATTTCCAATTATAGCAATTTCCCAAAAACTTCCTTGAAAGAGTTTTATGAAAGTTATTTGCTTAAAATCCAAGAATCAGATGCGTTTGATGACATGGAAGATGATACAAACTTCTTCTTCTTTCTGTCGGAAGCATCCAAAAAGATTCCCGATTTCAAGGAAATACATATGATTCAGCGAAAGAAGGAGTTTTGGGAATGGACTGAAATCATTGAAACAGCCAAGTATAATAAAGAAATTAAAACCCATATTTCCAACGAAGATCTGGCGATGTTGTTCTTGAATATAAGTGATGGAGTTTTGTTGAATATGACACTTTGCCAAAACGATGGACGAGATTTATTGAAAGATATTAAAAGGGATTGGGATAACCTGTACAGCTTGATTAAGGTACATAAGAAATAAAAAAACACTTTTTCGCCCTTCCCTTAAAATATTTTCTCTCGTCAGTTGTCTTCATAAGTAGAGCGCTCTTAAAAGCAATAATTTGTAAAACGTATAAAAAGAAAAAAGTTATGATGACAAGGAATTTTGGAATGGGATTCTTCGGAAGAGGTCATTTCGATAAAGATGTAAGGAAACAGTTTCAGGAAAAATGGTCTAAGATGACCGATAGTGAGAAACTCGAATTTATGAATAAAAGAGTAGAGCATATGGAAGAAGATCATTTTTCGGTTGAAGCGATGGATGCCCGCTGTGAAGGCTGGATGAAAATGACGCCAGAAGAAAAACAGGCATTCGTTGATAAGCGGAAACAGGCATTTGAGGGAAGAATGAGTGGTATGAGTGTTTTTTACGGACACATGCACCCGTAAAACAAAAGGAACGATAAAGAACATTTGTTCTATTTTTTCAGAAAATGAACAAATGTCCTTCTTTCTTCAATTTACTGACAATAAATAATTTAATAATATGAAATCTAAAAGTATATTTATTTTCCTATGGATTTTAGTGTTGGCTGCAATAGGTGCAGTGGTTATGCTGCTATGGAATTTCCTGATGCCGGGCATTTTTGGACTGGCTGTGATTAACTACTGGCAGGCAGTAGGACTGTTTGCACTTGCCCATATTCTGTTTGGAAGTTTTAGTCGAGGTCATATGATGAGTGGAGTGTGGCATGAACGCAAAAATCCGATCTATGAAAAATGGAAAAAAATGACACCGGAGCAACAAAAGGAATTTATCAATAGAAGACGGCAATTCGGATTTGGTCATTCTTCCGGAATGGACCGTTTTGACAAGAAAGAACATGGGGAACAAGGAAACGAGGATAAATGAACATAGTGGGAAATCGGATGTGGAAAAGCTTGTAAAAGAACACCAACCCCGCTTAAAATCGTTTATCCGAAAGAGAGTTTCCAACAATGAAGATGCGGAAGATATCTTGCAGGACGTGTTCTATCAATTTGTTAAAGCTATTGATAATAATATCAGTCCAATAGAACATGTTACGGCGTGGTTGTACCGTGTAGCCCGGAACATAATTATCAATAAGGGTAAGAAAAAACAAGAAGAAGACTTACCCTTGCTTGGATACGATGACGAAAAAAACGTATTGACAGAATTCTCCAAAGTTCTGTTTAATGATGACAATCCGACACCCGAAACTGAATATTTGCGTTCACTTGTGTGGCAGGAACTCGAAAAGGCTTTGTCTGAGCTGCCTCCCGAACAAAGAGAAGCTTTTGAACTTACAGAATTGGACGGCTTACCGGTGAAAGAGGTAGCAAGAAACTTGGATATACCAGTCAATACATTGTTATCACGGAAACATTATGCTGTTAAATACCTGCGTCAACAATTACAGGGATTATACAAAGACATTTTAGAACAATAATTTTTTTGACCATAAACATACCTATCGGTATGTTAAGAAAGAAAATTAGATATGAATCAAGTAAAGATCAATAGCAAAAAATGCGATGGCTGTGGTACCTGTGTGAAAAGATGCCCAGAAGGAGTTCTGGGGCTAAAAGAGCTTTCGGATGATGAAATAACCCAATTGTCTTTTCGAGAACAATTGACAGTTAGGTGGAAAGGGCGTATGAGAGCTTTTGTCCAATTTCCTGAGTTATGCATCGAATTAATAATAAACTATCATTAAACATAATTATATGATAACATATTTTGTAAGAAAAATCACAACTTCACTAAAAGTCACTGAAATAATTAGGGAATCCCCGGATACATTTACTTTTAAATTCAAAGCTTTAGATAACATCAAATGGAAACCGGGCTCTCATACTCATTTTATGAGTTCTAATTTAAGAAAAGGGAACAAACTAAATATAAGACTGATGAGAAAGTTGTCAATAATGACACATCCATCTGAAAATGAGATTGGATTCACAACTAGAATTCGTAATAATTCATCAGAATTTAAAAAATCACTTTATAATTTAAAAATCAATGATGAAATCCGCTGTTTTAAACCAGTAAATAATTTCAAAGATTTAAATTTTAATAAACCAATAGTGTTAATAAGTATGGGAGTTGGTATTGCTACATTTAGACCAATTGTTTTAGAGTATTTAGCAAACAGTACAACAAATTCATTTATTACAAATATAAATATTGATAGAGTTGATTCCTTTATTTATGACAAGGAATTTAAGAATTTTCCTAATAATATCGTAAAAAACTGTTTTGTTAAGAATAGAGATGATTTATATAAAGAAATAAAAGCAACATTTAGTAACAAAGAGAATATTTATTATATAGTTGGTTCAACAGATTTCAACAAAGCTATTAGTAAATATTTATTGAATAATCAGATTTCTAAAAATTCAATTCTATTTGATAAAAGAAAAAGTTAAAAAAGATGATAATTTATAAAATTGACTGCAAAGTATTGAGTGAAAATAATATGGAGAACAAGGAAACGAGGATAAATGAACATGGTGGGAAATCGGGTGTGGAAAAGCTTGTAAAAGAACACCAACCCCGCTTAAAATCGTTTATCCGAAAGAGAGTTTCCAACAATGAAAATGCGGAAGATATCTTGCAGGACGTGTTCTATCAATTTGTTAAAGCTATTGATAATAATATCAGTCCAATAGAACATGTTACGGCGTGGTTGTACCGTGTAGCCCGGAACATAATTATCAATAAGGGTAAGAAAAAACAAGAAGAAGACTTATCCTTTCTTGGATACGATGACGAAAAAAACGTATTGACAGAATTCTCCAAAGTTCTGTTTAATGATGACAATCCGACACCGGAAACAGAATATCTGCGTTCGCTTGTGTGGCAGGAACTCGAAAAGGCTTTGTCAGAACTGTCTCCCGAACAAAGAGAAGTTTTTGAACTTACAGAGTTGGACGGTTTACCGGTGAAAGAGATCGCAAGAAACTTCGATATACCAGTCAATACATTGTTATCGCGGAAACATTATGTGTTAAATATCTGCGTCAACAATTACACGGATTATACAAAGATATTTTAGAACAATAATTTTTTTAACCATACACATACCTATCGGTATGTGGAGAAAGAATATTAGACATGAATAAAGTAAGGATCAATAGCAAAAAATGCGATGGCTGTGGTACCTGTGTGAAAAGATGTCCAGAAGGAGTTCTGGTGCTAAAAGAGCTTTCGGATGATGAAATAACCCAATTGTCTTTTGGAGAGCGATTGACAGTTAGGTGGAAAGGGCGTATGAGAGCTTTTGTCCAATTTCCTGAGTTGTGCATCGGTTGCGAAGTTTGTAAAAAGAGTTGTCATCTGCGTGCCATTACAATAAGTGAATAATATTTTTTAATCATATACATACCTATCGATAGGTATGTAATAAATAAAAGAAATGATATGAAAATGATTTTTAGTTTTTGCGTCGTTGCCATTCTCTATTTCGCAGGCATTGGCAGTAAATGTTTTGCACAAAATAATGCAAGTAAAGTATTAACTCTGTCGGACTGCTTCGAATATGCGTTTGAGAATAGTTATGATTTACGGAAAGCCGTATTGGACAGGTTGGAATCAGAAGCTGCGCATAGTGAAAATAAAGCCGCTTTATTCCCTCAAATAATAGGTTCAGCAACCTTAACCAACAATATAAAGTTAGCCTCGATCCTTATGCCGGGCGAGTTTTTCGGATATGATGGAGATATAGCGATTGAAATGGGTGCTAAATATAATTCCTATGCGGGTTTAAATTTAGAACAAGTTATTTTTGACGCTAACCTTTTCACGGGCATTAAAAACAGCCGAAATGCTCGAGAACTCACGCGGTTAAAGGAGCAAATGACAAAAGAAGAACTTATCTATAATATCGGGAATGCTTATTACGATATTATCTATTCGCAAAACCTATTGGAGAGCAACTTGCAAACTCTGGTAATCATGGATTCTATTTATGCAAAAACCGAATTGCAGGTCGCTCAAAACATTACCCGTGAAATAGACCTGAACAGAATGAAAGTTGGTATCAGCAATATGAAAGTGGATATTCATAAGTCGTTGGCAACAATAGTTCAGCAAAAAAACTATTTGAAAGTTCTTATCGGGATGCCTATCGCATATGATTTTATGGTATCGGATCAGATCGAAGCGCCGACTACTGAAAGGATATTTATAGAGGATACCGATATACGCAATCAGATTGACCTTCAAATACTCGATAGAGAACAAACAGCGGCTTCTCTTGAAGTCAGACAAATAAAGAATTCATATATACCCACCCTTTCCTTACGAGCTTCATCATCTTATAATTTTGAAGCTCAGAAATTTCAACTTAGCAATTCACAATTCTGGTCTAATGGAACGTTTGTTCAGCTTACCTTATCCGTTCCCATTTTTGACGGCGGTCAGAAGCTTCATAGAATACGACAGACACAATACAGGTTCCAAAGAGTGCAAGAAGATATAAAACAAACGGAGCAGAATATCCTCGGCGACCGAGAAAGTTACCGAGCATTGTTACTTACTGGCTATAATAGCGTACAGGCTCAGCATGAGAATTTGGATATTGCCGAAAAGACCTACCAACAAGGAATTATGCTTTATGAAGAAGGTCTTTACAGCATTACAGACCTTCTCGATACGGAAAAATCATTCAGGGAAGCACAAACGGCATATACTTATGAACTCGTAAATTATCAAAAGACCATGCTCGACCTGATGAAAGCAGAGGGAACGCTTGAAACATTAGTCAATAACAATAAAAAATAATTAAAATGAAAACAAAGAAAATAGTCAATATTCTAATTGTCGTAGCAATTATCGGGTTAGTCATATGGAAGCTCATTTCCAATAAAAAGGAAATGGATGAAGTGGCTGCCCGTTCATTGATCGTGAATCCTACCGTACCCGTTCGGGTAGAACAGGTACGGATGCAGTCTGTAGCAGGCAATATAAATGTCAATGGTCGCATACAGGCGGCTAATGAAGTTACGCTGTATTCAAAAGTACAAGGAATTGTACTCACTAAATTTAAGAAAACAGGGGACTTAGTGAGCAAAGGAACCGTTATCGCTCAGATTGAAAACAATGTAGTAAAAGAATCTCTCAGTCTTGCAAGAATGAACCTTGCCAATGCCGAAATGGATGTGGAACGATATAAAAAATTGGCTGACGCAGGTGCAGTTACTCAACGGGAGTACGAAGCTATCCTTATGACTTACCGTGAAACTCAAAGGGCGGTAACCAAGTTACAGGATCAGCTAAACAACACGACGCTTGTTTCGCCAATAAACGGCGTTCTTGAAAAGGATTATTTTGAAGAAGGTACATTGTTGAGCGTAGGAAGCGAAGTTGCAGATTTTATTGGTTCTTCACAACTAAAAGCCGTGTTTAACATCACGGAAAGCGACGTTTACAGGATACGTAAAGGTGATAAGGTTATCCTAACCTCCGATATACTTCCCGGAAACGAATTTACAGGTGTAGTCGATGTAATCGGCTCCCGAAGTAATTCATTACTGAATTATCAGATTGAAGTAAAGATGACCGATAAAAACGTCGGAATACTGAAAGCGGGAATGTATGTGTCGGCAATGATAGAAACAGACTATCTAATAGACAACAAGCAATTGATAGTCAATCGTGCCGCCATTATCGAGAGCCTTAAAAACCCGGAAGTTTATGTTATCAGAAATAATAAAGCCTATAAACAAAAAATCACTATTGGCGCTATATCCGATAATTACATAACCGTTACCGACGGATTGGAAGAAGGAAATCAGGTTGTTGTTGCAGGTCAGATAAACCTCGTGGACAGCAGAGAAGTAACTATTGTCAAATAATTTGCAAGCCATGAAATTATTAAACTTAATCATAAAACGTCCCACCATTGTGGTAGTGATGTTCATCATACTTGTGGGAGCAGGTATAATGTCTGCCGGACGACTGAATCAGGAGCTTTTCCCTCATATAGACATGCCAGTTGTTGTCATTGCAACTGTATATCCCGGAGCCAGCCCTGAAGAAGTGGAAAGTTCCGTGTCCAAGAAGATTGAAGATGCCGTATCTTCTTTGGAAAATATTGACCAGATAACCACAACTTCGATGGAAAGTTTTTCATACGTGGTTGTTCAATTCAAAGATGGTACGGATGCCAATATAGCGGCACAGAATGCACAGCGCAAAGTTACTGCTATACGCAGCAATCTCCCAATAACAGTAAGGGAACCCTCTGTCGATATATTCGACATTAACGATCAGCCCATTATGACTTTATCAGTTACAGCCGATATAGATGAGGTTGAATTGTACAATATCATAAAAAATGAGATTTCGCCACTTTTTGAGCAGATACAGGGTATCGCTCGTATTAGCCTTTTAGGTGGTCAGGAGCGTGAGATTCAGGTAGATATCAACGAACAACGGCTTGCGGTTTACGGTTTAAGTATTTCCGAGGTTTCCAATACCCTGAATTATTCCAATACAGATTTTCCGGCAGGTAAAATAACAGATGGCGGGAAACAGGTCTTTATCCGTCTTTCGGGAAAATTTGAAACGATAAAAGACATTGAAGAGATTGTGCTTAAGAATCTGCCCGACGGTTCAGTCGTAAAAGTATCGGATATAGCAACCATATATGATAGCCAAAAAGACGTGGAACAGCTACTCCGCTTAAACGGAGTCAACTCTATCGGCATTTCTATACAAAAACAACTTGATGCAAACGCTGTAACCCTATCCGGGGAAATTCACAAGGTAATCGATCGAGTAACGGAAAGATTTAAAGACGATGGCCTGATTTTACAGATAGCATACGACAGTTCTGACTTTACAATAGAAGCAACAAATTCTGTAATAAAAGACCTTATTATGGCAATCATATTTGTTGCATTAGCTATGTTGCTTTGTCTCCACAGCATTCGCAATGCGCTGATCGTAATAGTGGCTATTCCGGTATCCTTAATTTCCACCTTTACGTTTATGTATCTGGCAGGAGCATCGCTTAACGTAATGACTTTAATGGCATTGTCACTTGTTATCGGTATTCTGGTGGATGACTCCATTATCGTCATCGAGAACATTCATCGACATCTCGAAATGGGAAAAACAAAGGTGGAGGCTACTATCGACGGAATACGTGAAATTGGAATCTCTGTTGTTACCCTTACACTTGTCCTTGTCGTGGTTTTTCTTCCTATGGCTTTTCTTGATGGTATGATGGGCGGTTTTTTAGGGGAGTTTTCACTTGTAATCGCAGTCGCATCGCTTATTAGTCTCTTGGTTTCACTAACCATTATCCCTTCCCTGACCATACGTTTCGGAAAACTGGAAACAGTTAATACAAAAACAGTAATTGGCAGGTTCGTAAAATGGTTTGAAAATAGTCTCGATAACATAGGAATGAAAATAAGGAATCTGCTTCAATGGTCGTTAAGCCATAAACTTATCACGCTGGCAATTACGGCATTGCTGTTTGTATCCTCTATCGGTCTTGTTGTTACAGGAGTTATCGGCACGGAATTTATGGATGCAGGCGATCGAGGTGAGTTTTATGTCATGATTAAAATGCCCAAGGACGCGACCATTGAACAGACTAACCTCACTACATTGCAAACGGAAGAATTACTGAAACAGCAACCCTTGATTACCTCCGTTTTCACCCAAGTGGGTGTAGAGGAAAACGGTTCTGTCGAAGCCAACCGTGCTGAAATGAAAGTAGGAATAGTCGACTACGACAAACGAAACGTTTCCGATAAGGAATATGCTCGGCAGATAAAGCTGCTGTTGCGTCAGAATATAGTTGATGCTGAAATTACGACTGCGCCGGCCGGCCTTTTCGGCGGTAACTACGATTCGCCTATTGAAATGTATATCATGGGTGATAATATGGATGAAATACTGGCGGCTTCGAGTCTTATTATAGATAGTCTTAAGATGATACCGGGTATTTCGGATTTGAAAATATCCGTCGAAGCGGGAAGTCCCGAGGTTACCGTAACCCTTAACAGGGAAAAAATGGCAAGGCTCAATGTCTCGCAAATGACTGTCGGAGAAGCATTAAATTATTCTTTTTCAGGAAATACCGACACCAAATTCAGGGATAATAATTATGAGTATGATATTAATATCCGTTTGGACAGGTATAACCGCAGAAGTAAAGCCGACATCGAAAACCTTACTATTATCAACGGTGAAGGAGCAGAGATAAAACTAAAACAAATTGCTACCATCACGGAAAGTGAAAGTCCTTCCCGGCTTGAACGTTATAACCGAACGAGTTCCGTTACTATCAGTAGTATGGTTGTCGGACGTCCCTCTGGAGATGTTGGCGATGATGTTGTAAACACGATTGAGAATCTGGAGTTATCGGATTCCATACAGGTTAAATATGCAGGAGATATTGAGAATCAGGAGGAAGGCTTTGGGGATTTGGGTACGATAATGCTAATCTCTTTCTTGTTGGTTTACCTGCTCATGGTGTTGTTGTATAATAGTTATCTGCATCCGCTCGTAATTATTTTCTCCGTGCCACTGGCTATTATCGGTGTATTTTACACGTTAGGATTGTCTGGAACTCCGTTGGGACTTATTACAATGTTGGGTATTATTATATTGATAGGGCTTGTTTCTCGCAACGGAATTCTGGTAGTTGATTTCATTAACCAACAACTTGAACGGGAGGTTCCGATTAAGGAAGCACTATTAGAAGCAGTAGGCCGCCGTTTCCGTCCGATATTTTTAACGACCCTATCTACCGTCGTTGGTATGGTTCCTATCGCCATCGCTCACGGGGCAGGTGCTGAATGGAAAAACGGTCTTGGATGGGTGTTGATTGGTGGTCTTGTTAGTTCCATGCTACTTTCGCTTGTTATAATTCCTCTTATCTTTTATATTTTACACCAGATAAAGAATAAGTTGCAAGAAAAAAGTATGCTTAGCTGATAATTCTAGCTAATTACAGCGGCAAACAGAATAATTGTAGGTAAGTAGTTCAACAAAATTAGTTCAAATGATAATTTTGATTCTTCATAAGCGTTATTCACATACTAACCTCAATAACAAGTATGGGAAAGATGAAAGCGATAGATTTGTCCGCGGAGCAGGTTGAGCGGATATCACTTCCAAAAATAATCATTAATATTTAATAAAACGTGACTAAGCAGCAAACACTTCCGATTTAGAGCATTTTATACTAAAAACAGGACATATTTACAAGTATATATCCCCATACCTTTGCGCCTGAATTATAAAATAAAGGCATAACAATGAAAATTAATGTGCTTCTGTTCTTGTGTTTGAGCGGGATTTGGATGCTTACAGGTTGTAGGCACAAAGAAATTAAACATGGGAATATTCCAACTATTAAAACGGAAGCGGCAGTTATTTACGGTGAAGTAAAAACAAGCTCTTTTCCCGGCAAAGTAAAAGCCGCGTCCGAAATAAACCTTTCTTTCCGTATAAGCGGCCCGATAACAAAAATCAACGTGACGGAAGGTCAGTATGTGAAAAAAGGTCAAATCGTGGCAGAAATAGACTCCCGGGATTACGCCATTCAGCTCTCCGCGACCGAAGCGGAATATAGCCAAATAAAAGCGGAAGCCGACCGTATAATCCTATTACACGGAAAACAGAGTGTTTCCGATAACGATTATGACAAGGCAGTAACGGGCCTGCAGCAGATTACAGCCAAATATGATGCTGCCAAAAATGCTTTGACAGATACAAAATTAAGAGCTCCTTTTGACGGTTATATACAAAAACGTTATCACGATAAAGCTGAAGTTATTAGTGAAGGGATGCCTGTTTTTTCAATGATCAGCGATGATTTACCTGAAGTTGAAATTAATATTCCTGCCGGTGAGTTTATCAAGCGAGATAAATTTGATTTGTATGAATGTTATTTTGATGTATTTCCGGAGCAGGTTTTTTTATTGGAACAGATTTCTATCAACGAGAAAGCAAATGTAAACCAGCTTTATACTATGCGTTTTCGTTTGAAAAAAGACAGCTCTATGCGTATGCCCTCGCCAGGAATGTCGGCCATGGTAACCATCAAATACAAACCGGAGCAAAACCAGAATATATCAATTCCCACAACAGCCATGCGTGATACTGAAAACGGCACAATGGTATGGGTATATGATGAAATAACCCAAACGGTACAGGAACGAAAGGTCACGGTAATCCAGATACTAAACGACGGCAAAATTATTATATCGCAAGGATTGGATGTCGGCGAAAAAGTAGTAACGGCAGGAGTACACTCTCTATCCGAAGGCGAAAAGGTGAAATTGATATCCGATGTTTCTTCAACCAATGTGGGGGGGCTGTTATGATCGATTTAAGCAGTTGGGCATTACGTAACAGTAAATTGGTTACGTTTCTCGTCATCGTTCTTGTGGTAGGCGGCTTGTATGGAATCTATAACATGAGTAAGTTGGAAGATCCCGAACTTAAAGTGAAATCAGCTGTCGTAACAACTGTTTATCCCGGTGCATCGGCACACGAAGTTGAACTGGAGGTGACAGATATTCTTGAAAAGTCCATTCGGACAATGAAAAATCTAGATAAGGTTGAAAGTCGTTCCCTGGATAACGCTTCTGTTATTACAGTAACTATTTCCGATGCGGTATCGGAAAATCAGATAGAGGAAATGTTCACCATCCTGCGCCGAAAGGTATCAGATGCACAAACCAGCCTACCTGAAGGATCTTCGCCGTCAATAGTTATGGATGATTTCGGGGATGTGTCGGGTATGTTTTATGCTCTTACCAATGACGGCTATACGGAACGGGAATTCATAAATTACGCGGAACTGATTAAACGCGAAATTATGGACATTAAAGGCATATCAAAAGTAAGCCTGTATGGTCAGAGAGAAGAATGTATCTATATAGAGCTCCATGAGGATAAAATGGCAAACCTCGGTGTTTTCCCGGCAGATGTTATTTCAACGCTGGAGGGTCAGAACCAAACGATATATTCCGGTTATTATGAATCAAACAACCACAGGTTGCGCGTTACAGTCAATGACAGGTACCGCAACGTGGAGGATATCGGAAATTTATTGTTGCAGGGCATGCAGGGAGAACAGTTCCGGCTCCGGGATATCGCACGGATTTATAGCGACTATGAAAAACCGGTAAGCGAAGAAATGTATTATGACGGGCAGCGTGCTTTGGGCATTGCCGTATCGGCATTAAGCGGGACCGATATCACTAAGTTAGGCAAGCAGGTGGACAAGCGGATGCAGCAGATCTTCGACACAAGAATTCCTGTAGGACTAAAACTCCACAAGGTATTCTTCCAGCCCGATCGTGTAAATAGTGCTTTAAAATCTTTCATATGGAACCTTATCGAATCGGTTCTGATTGTCGTTTTAATACTGATGCTTACAATGGGTTGGCGAAGCGGTTTGATTATTGGTATTAATCTTATTGTAATCGTTCTTGGCTCACTGCTTATCCTTTATATGACAGACGGGACGATGCAGAGGGTTTCGTTAGGAGCTTTCATACTTGCAATGGGTATGCTGGTGGATGATGCGATAGTAATAGTGGATGGCATTCTTGTGGACCTTCAAAGAGGTCTTCCCAGCCAGAAAGCACTAACTAACATCGGAAGGCAAACAGCAATGCCTCTTTTGGGTGCGACATTTATATCAATCCTTGCATTTCTTCCTATATTCTTGTCTCCTGACAGTACAGGCTTGTATGTCCGCGACCTTTTTGTGGTTCTTGCCGTATCCCTGTTTTTAAGCTGGATCCTTGCCCTACTGTATGCCCCGCTTCAGGCAAAGCAGATGTTAAAAGCTAAAAAGAATAAAGAAGGTAAAGACCCATACGATAATCGTGCATACAAGGTTTTGCGTTCCATTCTCTCCTGGACGCTGGCACATCGTACTGCAACTATCGGAATAACCGCTTTGCTTTTAGTTGCTTCCCTCTTTAGTTACCGCTTCCTGCCGCAAGGTTTTTTTCCGGATATGGAGTACGACCAGCTTTATATCGAATATAAACTACCCGAAGGCAACAGCAGTAAACAGGTCAGGGAAGATCTACACTCAATTACCGGTTACCTGTTATCCCGTGATGAAATTACCCATGTTACCGCTTCGGTCGGCGGAACTCCCACTCGATATAACTTAATCAGGAGTATGTCAGATGGAGGGCTTTCATACGGCGAATTGATTGTAGATTATACTTCGTCCGATGAACTTCTGGCTACAATGGACGAAATACAGTCCTACCTTACCGAACAGTACCCGGATGCTTACGTGAGGTTAAAACGATACAACCTTATGTGGGAGAATTACCCGATAGCAGTACAATTCAAAGGTGCTGACCCCGCAGTGTTGCGTGAACTTACCGAGCATGCTCTCCATATTATGAATGAAAGTCCTGCACTCATGCTTACCCGTTCCGATTGGGAGAATAAAGTCCCTGTTCTTGTTGCAGACTACAATCAGAGAATGGCTAGAAACGCTGGATTGAGTAGACAAGATGTAGGGTTATCATTGCTGGTAGCAACCGATGGTATGCCCGTAAGTTCATTTTACAAAGGCACGGATGTCCAGACGATATATCTTAAGACCGTAGACCATGACGGGAAGCCCGTGGAGTCCATTGAAAACGCTTCTGTTTTCAGTATGATGCCCTCCCTTTCATCACTCGATTCTGATATGTTATCCGGGCTTATGACAGGCAGGTTTTCGGAAGAAGATGTTTTGAACGAATTGATGAGTACAACCCCTATAAGTCAGGTAACGGATGGGATAAGGCTTGTTTGGAATGATCCTGTCATAATAAGGGAGGACGGACAGCGAGCAATGAGAGCGCAAGCAAACCCGGTCAATGGAATCAGTACGGAAGATGCACGGCAAACCATTGTAGAGCAAGTTGAAGCAATAGAACTGCCCGAAGGCTACACCATGAAGTGGAAAGGGGAAGCGGATGCCAGTGAAGATGCTAGCAATTCCCTTTTCAGCAATTTCCCGATAGCTGTAATATTGATGATATCCATCCTGATATTATTATTCAAGGACTATAAAAAGCCATTGATTATTTTCTTTTGCTTGCCTCTTCTTCTGGTTGGAGTTGTATTCGGAATGCTTATATCGGGAAAGGTATTCGGCTTTACCGCTATGGTAGGAGTTCTGGGTTTAATGGGACTAATTATCAGGAACGGAGTTGTTCTAATGGATGAGATTAATTTGCAACTAAGCAAGGGCGTGGAACCAGTGAAAGCATTGCTCGACAGTTCTTCGAGCCGTTTTCGTCCGGTTATGATGGCATCTCTTACAACCATACTGGGGATGATTCCATTGCTGTCAGACGACTTGTTTGGCCCCTTGGCAGCAACCATGATGGGCGGACTATTAGTAGGAACGCTTATCACATTGCTCATCGTCCCTACTCTTTATTCACTCTTTTTCCATATTAAAATAAAAAAACAATGAAAAAATTAAGATATATATTTATTACTCTACTCTTACTCTCTGCCGGTATAGTATCGGCTCAACAGTCGCTCTCTCTTGCACAGTGCAGGCAAATGGCGTTGGAGAATAACAAGCGAATAGCCATTGCAGGGAGGGATAAGGAAAGAGCGGATTTAATCACGGGAGCTGCCCGTACGAATTATCTTCCAAGATTATCGGCGGAAGGGTCTGCCCTATTTTCCCGTTCGGATACAAAAATGAATTTACAAATCGGCGACTTTCCCCCGATGGATTTTGACCTCGATATCAACAGGATATACATGGCTGACTTAAGTATCGAACAGCCCCTTTATACGGGAGGAAAAATAACATCTGGATATAAGATGTCGCAAATAGGCAGCGACATTGCCGCTCTAAATAAAGCATTAACCGAAGATGAGGTTTTACTTGAAACGGATAATGCTTATTGGGCATGTGTACAAGCAGGGGAACTGCAACGGTCAGCACTGCAATATAAAGAAACGGTGGAAGAATTTTACCGTGTGGTTGAAAACGCCTGTGATGTCGGTATGAAGTCGCAAAACGACTTGATGAAAGTTCAGGTGCAATTAAACCAGGCGGATTTGCAGTTGCACCGAGCAGAAAACGGAGTACGCCTTTCCCGAATGAATCTTTGTAACATTATCGGCTTAGACATTCAAAGTGAGATCTCACTCTCCGAAACATTCACGGAAAGCTATGTGGAGATTAACCCGAACGCTACTGTCTTTTCTCGCCCCGAATATACTATGCTTAGTAAACAGATTGAGCTTAAACAGTACGAAAAAAAATATGTGAGGAGTGATTTTTTACCACAAATAGGAATCTTGGGTTCTTACGGATACATCCATGGAGCTAAATTTAATGGAGTTCACGTATTTGATAATAGACCTTCTTTTTCTGCAATGATGTCAGTCAAAGTGCCATTGTTCAGTTGGGGGGAAGGAACGAAAAGAGTTAAGGCTGTGGAGCGTGAAATTCAGATAGCTCAATTACAGCGTGATGATGCAGAAGAAAAGATGCAGTTGGAACTTCAGCAAGCGATTAATGCGTACAATGAAGCCCTATTAGAAATACGACTAACGTTGAAAGCAAAAGAACAAAGTGAGGAAAATCTACGAATAAGTAGGGATAATTATGACTCAGGTATGGAAACAATATCAGATTACTTGGAAGCACAAACTATTTGGCGGAATGCAAAGACGGAACACATAACGGCAAAAATCAAACTGGAAATCCGAAAAACGGAATACTTAAAAGCTTCCGGTAAACTTTAAACATATAAATATAGAAACGAACATGGAATATCTTGAGAAATTTAATCAATTTAAAGAATCAATTACATATAAAGCAGATAGAATAAGTGTGAATGATAAAGTCATTATACGAAATTTTGATTTTGAATCGAAGTTTTATTCGATCTTACCTGGAGGTAAAGGAAACGAAATCAGTTTAGATAATCTTATGTCTTGCAACAAGCATAAGCCTGAATCAGAAGTGATTAAAGAACTATCTGACATAAAAGATGCAGATATTACAGAGAACAAAAACTTTCGATATCATGTAATGATGCCAAGAGGTGAAATAAAATCAAAAAACATCCTTTTATTTTTTCATGGGTTTAACGAGAAATTTTGGATGAAATATTTTCCGTGGGCACAATATATACTCGAGAAAACTGGAAAAACAGTTATCCTTTTTCCTATAGCCTTCCATATGAACCGGGCGCCAGCTTTATGGAGTAATAGTAAAGAGATGTATTCAATCAGTAAACAACGCCAGCAAAGATATCCAAATATAATTGCTTCAAGTTTTTCAAATGTTGCAATCAGTACACGTCTGCATCATAATCCTCTACGTTTTATATGGTCAGGTTTCCAGACCTATTATGATGTAATAGAACTAATAACGTCCATAAAGACAGGATTGCACCCTATCATTCATACAGATGCAAAAATTGATATTTTCTCTTACTCTATAGGATCGTTGTTGTCCGAGATTTTAATGATGACAAACTCAAATGGATATTTTTCGCAGTCCCGATTAGTATCTTTCTGTGGAGGAGCAACATTCAACAACATCACTCCTGTTTCAAAATCTATCTTGGATAATGAAGCCCATGAGTGTCTTCTTTTACAATTGGGAATAAATTTGGAAAATCACATGAAAAAAGACACGAAGTTATATGAATATATGGAGAACAGTCCAGAAGGCAAAAACTTTCGGTCTATGCTCAATTCTGATACATTTATAGTGTATAGAGAAAATAAATTCAATGAAATCAGCGAGAGAATTTATGCCATAGCATTAAAAAAAGATAAGGTATTCCCATTTAAGGAGATAATTAACACTTTAAAAGGAAGGGAGAATAATATTCCTATACGAGTTGACATACTTGATTATCCTTATAATTACTCACATGAAGAACCTTTTCCTGTCAAAGAGAATATAAAACATGAGGTTACCGAGCATTTTAAAAAGACATTTGATTTAGTTTGTGATTTTCTAACCCAATAATAAATAAACAGCATGAATAAATATGTTCTTTCAATGATAAGTATTTTTCAACCTTCTTCCTATTTTCCCTTAAATAATCAATGATTTTTTCTTTTATTTCCAATCTTGTTTTGAGTGAGATCCGCCACATTGTACCAGCGCGATAGTTTTTAAATACCTACTAATAGGGATAGCTGAAGCGTGTTATGAAACCTATCTTTGCGGTTTAAACTAGCGGTGGCTATACTGTTATGATGTGTAATAAAAACATAAAAGAGGCTTTGAAGATTACTCTCCCGGTAATCTTTATAGCTTATTTTTGCAGCATCACTTTCTTTACTCACAGCCATGTTGTAAATGGGGTTACAATAGTTCACTCCCATCCTTTCAAAGCAGATGCTAACGGAAATCCGAATCACGAGCATACGGGAAATGAATTACAACTAATAGATGCTCTTTCCACTTTTTATGTGGAAAATGCTATTATTTTAGCAGTTCTTTTACATCTCTTCTGTCAGTGGAAGCAAAACTCTTTTATCGAAGATGTTTCCCCAATTGCGCTTAGAAAAGTTAAATCACCTGATCGTTTACGCTCACCTCCTGCTTTTTAAATTACAATCAGCTTTTTACCACTTTTAAACTCATAGGTCTATTGAAGCAAGGCTAATGGGCTTAGTAGGTGTATTCTATTGTGTAATTTTTAAAGTAAAAAATAATGAGAAAAAATATAATACTTTTCTTTTGCCATATATTTGTTATGAACATGATGGCTCAACCTCCTGCATCTTGGGGAACAGATGCAAATGTAATAGGGCACGTCATCGATAAGAAAACGGGTGAACATCTTCCTTATGTTACAATATCACTGAAAGGAACTACAATCGGTACAACAACTGATGTTACCGGACACTATTTTTTGAAGAACCTCCCAAAAGGTAAATTTACGCTTGAGGCGAACTATATGGGGTATCAACCGCAGCAATTGGAAATAGAATTAATTGAGAAAAAAACATTAGAAATTAATTTTGAACTGGAAGAAGGTACCCTAAACTTAGACGAAGTAGTTGTTTCAGCTAACAGAAATGAAACAACACGACGTTTGGCTCCAACTTTAGTCAACGTATTAGATGTAAAAACTTTCGAAAACACCAACTCGTGTACTGTGGCTGACGGATTAAATTTTCAGTCGGGTTTAAGGATTGAGAATAATTGCCAAAACTGTGGTTTTACACAAGTACGAATGAATGGGTTAGAAGGGGCTTATTCTCAAATATTAATTGATTCCCGCCCAATTTTCAGCGCTTTATCCGGAGTATATGGGTTAGAGCAAATCCCGGCTTCAATGGTGGATAGGATTGAAATAGTACGCGGAGGTGGTTCTGCTTTATTCGGCTCTTCTGCAATTGCCGGAACAATTAATATTATCACCAAAGAGCCAACTCGAAATTCCGCACAATTGTCACATACTCTAACCTCAATAGGAGGAAGCAATAGTTTTGACAATAGCACCTCTTTCAATACTTCATTAGTATCTGATAATCAACGAATAGGAGTAATGGCATTCGGGCAGAAACGCCATAGATCAGCTTACGACCATAATAATGATGGTTTTTCCGAAACCCCTCAATTGGACACCCGAACATTAGGCTTTCGTTCGTATATTAAAACCGGTATATATTCAAAATTAACATTTGAATACCATAATATCCATGAATTTAGACGTGGTGGCGACAGACTGGATGAAGAACCATTCAATGCTTTTATAACAGAGCAGATAGAGTCTTTCATTGATGGCAGTAACTTGAAGTTCGATATGTTTTCGCCTGACTTTAAACACCGGTTCAGTATTTATACGGCAGCTCAATTGATAAATCGTAAGTCATACTACGGAGGAGGCACTCCCGTAAATGAAATTTTAGACAATGATGGTCTTATCGAAGCTGACAAGCTTGAAGAAGTTGAAGGCAGAATGAATTCTTATGGAAGAACCAAAGGTATGACATACTCTATCGGAGGACAATATTCTTACGATTTCAGTAACCTGTTATTTATGCCCTCTACGCTAACGCTTGGGGTAGAATATAACTCTGACGATTTAAGTGATAAGAGTGGGTACAGAGAAAGTCCAATTGAACAAATGGTTAATACACAAAGTGTTTTTGCTCAAAATGAATGGAAGAATGACCGATGGAGCTTTTTATTGGGAGGACGTTTAGATAAGCATAAACTACTTAAAAATGCTATATTCAGTCCTCGTGTTAATATCCGTTACAATCCTATTAAAGATATTAATCTGCGGTTGAGTTACGGTCAAGGATTTAGAGCACCTCAGCTTTTTGATGAGGACCTGCATGTTGATTTGGCCGGCGGAGATATTATCATCAGACAACTTGATCCTGATTTAAAGGAAGAGAGATCACATAGCGTTAACGCTTCAGTAGATTTGTATCGCCAGATAAACAATAAAACGATGTCAAATCTTCTCATTGAAGGCTTTTATACAAAATTGAACCATCCTTTTACTGCTGTTAATCAAGAACAGACAGACGGAAGTATTATAAAAATAGTTGAAAATGCATCTGGCGCTAAAGTATATGGTGTGAATCTGGAAGCTAACCTTGCATATAGTGATCTTTTACAATTTCAACTCGGCACTACTATTCAGAGAAGTCGTTTTGATGACGCTCAAAAATGGTCTGACGACGAGGATGATGTAAAAGCTGAAAAAAGAATGATGCGAACACCGGATGTATATGGCTATTTTGTTGCTACACTTACACCGTCTAAGAGATTTAACACAAATCTATCAGGTAAATACACAGGTAACATGCTTGTTCCCTATGAAGGTGGTGGCGAATTAAACAGAACAGTCAAAACCAAAACATTCTTTGAATTAGGCTGGAAAGTATCCTATGAAATTCCATTTTATAATGGTACTGAATTTGAAATCAACGCCGGTATTCAAAATATTTTCAATTCATATCAAGATGATTTTGATAAAGGAGCAGACCGTGTCTCAAGCTATATATATGGTCCGGCTATGCCACGAAACTTTTTTGTTGGAGCAAAACTTAGCTTTTAAGAAGACGACCGATATAAGAGATAAGAGTAGCCAACCCATTTTTGTGTAATCATCCACAGTTTGGACAGATCCCTTTTATTAGTACCTCATACTCTTCTCCTTTATATCCTGTCGGTAAGCCGTAATCATATGAAGGGACTTCTCCTATGCACGCTACAGTATGGCATATTTTACAGAAAAAGTGCATGTGCTGGTGATTCCGGAAAGCAATTTCACTTAGGGCATACTTCACGTTTTTATTATCAATCACGATGCGATGAATAATTCCAGCGCTGAGTAAAGTTTGAATTGTGCGATAAAATGTTATACGATCGTATAACTCGCCCATATCTTGTTTAATATCTTCTTCAGTCAAGGCAACTGCACTTTTTTGAAGGATGTTGATAAACATGAGCCGATGTGCCGTTTTCTTAATTCCTTTGTTTTTGAGCCGGTCTATAGCATTCATATTCAGTCGTAAATATTAACAGGCAACAAAAATAGAATAAAACAAAAAATAAAGCAAATGAAACAATGTTTCATTTGAACTTATTACATATCTTTGTCCTTTGTTTGTTTCGAACACATCGAATGAAAGCATTTAAGAAAAATAAAATCACCCTCATTGCTTGGTTATTGCTATTGGTATTCAATTTACCTATACTAATAAAAAACATTCATATTTACCAGAATGAATGTGCGGGTTATTTGCACGAACATTCTACGGGTGGTAAGGCAAAACACGATTGTAACACTTGTCCGGTTTGTCAATTTGTTTATAGCACTTTTCTATCGGATGATATAGATCATACAAGCAATTTAATCACTGTATTCAGTTGCGAGATATCTATTCCTTATATTGTAGGAAACTACTATTCTGACCATACATACATATCCTTACGCGCACCTCCCTTTACAGCATAATTTTCTATAACTTCAACTTCTATAACTTTCTCCTTATTCGTTGATAAAAAGGAGTTCTGATTCTTTTGGTTACACTTATTTTTTAAGTGAATTTCAAGCAATATGCAATAAAACTATCCACACATGAAAGTATCTAGTATAGTCATGCTGTTATTGTTGGTTGTCGGACAACTAAATGAGCAGGGTCAATATAACTTGCAGGGAACTGTTCATAATAAAAACAAAGAACCGATACCCTATGCAACTATCCACATTGTAAACAAAAATATCTTTTTACTAAGTGATAGTAATGGCACTTTCTTTTTCGTGTCTAGCCCCAATGAAAAAATAAAGTTGCAGATAAGCGCTATGGGCTATGAAGCGAAAGAATGGGAATTTACTGTTACCAATGACAGAGAACAGTATTTGTTTACGTTACCGGAAGGCGTCATTGTACTGGGTGAAGTTGTTGTGAGCGGAGATAGCAGAAGAGACACGCAAATGAAATCTTCTCAAAATATCGTGAGAGTTGAAAAGTCTTTTATCGAAGAGAATTTTTCGGGGAGCCTAATGCAGACATTGGAGACTATACCGGGAGTAAAAGCGATGAGAATAGGTTCTGGGCTGTCCAAACCTACAATAAGAGGTTTGGGGTTTAACCGTATGATTGTTGCTGAAAACGGCATTAAGCATGAGGGGCAGCAATGGGGTGAGGATCACGGGCTAGAGATTGATCAGTTTTCAGTTGATGAGGTAGAGGTTATAAAAGGACCTTCTTCATTATTGTATGGCTCCGATGCTATTGGTGGAGTAATCAGTCTAAGAAACAATTACATACCACAAATAGACTTTGGAGGGCGAGTGAATTTTTTCACCCGCAGCAATAATAAATCTTTTGGGCTTCATACCCAACTGGCAGGGAAGAAAAACAGATTCTATTATAAGGCTAACTTAACCCTTACCGACTATGCCGATTACAAAGTTCCTACTGACAGCATTCAATATCATTCGTATTATATAAAATTGAAAGATCTTCGTTTGCGTAATACTGCGGGCAATGAAAAAAATGTTGGATTAAATCTAGGATATATTTCCGATAAGTTTAATACAAGCCTACAAGTAGCCAACGTTTATGCCAAAAGCGGATTCTTTGCGGATGCTCATGGCTTGGAAGTTCGTCTTTCCGATATAGATTACGACAAGTCAGACCGTGATATCGACTTGCCTTTTCATTCGGTCAATCATTTCAAACTGGTAAACAATTCTACATGGAATATAAGACGGGTTTACCTTGCAAGTAATCTTTCTTTTCAGAATAATTTACGGAAAGAATTTACAGAACCGGTTTCTCATGGCTATATGCCTATTCCGCCTGATAGCTTGGAACGTAAGTTCAATAAGAATATTTATACAGCCAATATACATTTGAAATACCTATTAGCTGACAAACATAGTCTTGAGGCAGGAATAAATACCGAATATCAATACAATAGACGTGGCGGTTGGGGCTTTATTATTCCAGATTTTGAGACGGCTTCGATTGGCGGATATGTTTTAGACCGCTATCATATTTCGAATAATCTTATTGCCAGTGTAGGCATACGTTTCGACAGGATAAGAACAAATATACATAGTTACCGAGACTGGTATAAGACGCCTGTCAATGAAACAGAATTTGTTTACAAAGAGCGCTCTGCTAATTTGAAACGTACTTTTAATAGTCTTTCATGGTCGTCAGGTATTAACTATAATATCGGGGTGTGGAATCTGAAAGCGAATATTGGTAAGAGCTTTCGTGTACCTATCCCAAAAGAGTTAGGATCGGATGGTATCAATTATCATATTTTCCGTTATGAAAAAGGTGAACCTGATTTATCCCCCGAAGAATCGTATCAGTTTGATGCTGGTGTCAGTTGGCAAACTGCCCGGATAACAATCCAATTATCACCTTATTTAAACTACTTTCCAAATTATATATATCTGAATCCAACTCCAAATTATTATGAGGGTTTGCAAATGTATTATTATACACAGAGTAAAGTAATACGATGTGGATTTGAAGCTGAATTTGACTATAAGTTGACCGAAATTTTTAGTATTGACTTAAAAGGAGAATATTTATATGTCAAACAGCTTTCGGGAGATAAAAAAGGATATGCTTTACCTTTCTCACCTCCAGCATCGGCTGACATAGGAATAAAATATATTCCCGACTGGAAATGGTTTGGTACCGACGGGGCTATATCGGTATCGTACAAAATAGTAGGCGCTCAAAACGAGATTGTTCCACCAGAAAGCAAAACAAAAGGCTATCAGACCTTCGATATGGCTTTAGCTACATCATTTAAATGGAATAATAATAATATACGAATTAATCTACAAAGTCAAAACTTGCTGAATAAAAAATATTTCGACCATACAAGCTATTACCGTCTGATAGATGTACCCGAACCGGGTCGAAATTTCTCGCTTATGATTGGATTTGATTTTTAATCAAGTAATTTTTAACTCAATAAATTTAATAACCGGAATTAATCCCACAAAAAACTAAGTAATCATGAACAAAAAATTAATCTTTGGAACACTATTACTACTAAATCTATGTATAATAGTAGCATTCACTTCATGCAGTGATGATAACATAATTTCTAAACCGACTGTCGTTATTAAGGAGTTGGGATCGGGACACGATTCGCCCAATGACAAGATCGCATACATTGGTGAAGATGCGCATATAGAAGCTGAAATATTTGCAGAAGGCCTTATCGCAATGATTGAAGTGGAAGTCCATCAAAAAGACGGAAGTTATAAATTTGGTAAAACATATACTGATGAAAAGTATGTAGGAAAGAAAAACAGCACTTTCCATGAACATCTCGATATACCTACTGAAGCCATTGCCGGCGATTATCATTTACACCTAACCGTAACCGATAAAATAGGGCAAACGGCAACAGATGAATCCGATTTGAAGATAGGACACAAGCGAGAAGCATCTATAGTCAATATGCATACTGAATTTAAGATTGTGGCTGCCGATCCCTTAAAATCTATCTAAGTGCGAATTTATAATGACGTTGATATTAAAATAACTTACCTATACTGTATACGAAATCGGGAATATGTTTTATCATATTCCCCTTAACATCTCAAAAAATGAAAATAAAAATTATTTTAACAGTATTTACACTCTGCTTTTTTCTTGGGGGATGTAGCAATGACGATGAATATAGGGATATGGAAAAGCCGTCTATTGATATGTCAATAGATGATGCCTACCCAACTAACTGCGCAGTTCTTTATCGGGGAGAAACATTTTCTTTTAGGGCTATTTTTACGGATAACAATGAACTTGGTGATTATAATATAGAAATTCACAATAATTTCGATCACCATTCACATAGTACGGATGATGTGGAATGTGATTTAGAGCCAAAGAAAAAGCCTGTAAATCCGTTCATTTATAATCAGGATTTTTCTATCCCTAATGGAAAAACCACTTTTAAAACAGACGATGCAATTTTTATTCCTAATGACGTAGATACAGGTGACTATCATTTCATGATACGCCTGACAGATAAAGCTGGTTGGCAACAGCTAAAGGCTGTTAGTATAAAAATAAAGGATGAATAATCTTATGGAGAGTTAGCAGAAGTAAACAAACAGATCCATCCGGTAAACTGCATCTATACCAAGACTTGGCCGGTTTCTATCTTATGCCGGGCAGGAGTTGGTATAATTGGTTTGCAGGGTGATCAGATATAACGGACAGTGTTTTTGAGAGCCATCCGTAAGGTCTTATTCCATTAATTTTGCAGGTGGCAAATAATGAATATACGACAGCTGTTTCTATGTGTATAAGCGATCCGGACAGGATTCGAACCTGTGACCCGCAGCTTAGAAGGCTGCTGCTCTATCCAGCTGAGCTACCGGACCATTTTTTGAGGTGGCAAAGGTAGGAAAATTCTTGTTGTCACAAACAAAAATCCGCTTAAACAGATTTTTTGCTAATCAGTGGTACTGATGTTTACAGTCAAGTCTGCAACTGCTTTGTATAGCAGCTCGTGTATATCAGAACGTATGTTGAGCTTTGCCAATCGGTTAATTTTGGCATCAGGATAGACCCTGTTCGACAGAAACACAAAGACTAATTTATTATTCGGATCGGCCCAGGCGATAACGCCTGTAAAACCGGTATGACCGAAACTCTGCATAGAAGATACCATTGCAATGGATCGGTTTTTATCTTTAGGGTCTAATGGAGGTTTGTCGAAGCCTATCCCTCTTCTGTTATCTTTTTGGGCAAAATGGGCTTGAGTGAAATACTCTACCGTTTCGGGTTTCAACAGTTGTTGTCCGTTCCATAAGCCTTTGTTAAGCAGCATCTGCATCAGATCAGCCACATCGGCAGCAGTACCAAATAATCCGGCATGCCCTGAAACGCCACCCATGAGTGCAGCACCCTGATCGTGTACCGTACCCTGCAGCAGTGTACGGCGAAAATCACGGTCATATTCAGTAGGTGCTATCCGATCTTTTGGATACCATTCCAATGGGTTAAAACCTATCTGACCCAGACCCATTGGCTGGTAAAAATACTGCTGAAGATACAGTTCAAACGGTTGGTTAGTAGTCAGTTCAACTAAATCAGGCATGAAATAAAATCCCAGATCACTATATCTGTATTCTTTTTTTTTAAGACGGCTGCTTGCGATTTCATCGAACAGCTTGTATCTGTAATTCTTGTTGAGAAACAAATGGTCAGATACCGGTACAGGAAAAGATAGATTCAAAGAAGAGCTGAACAGACTGCTGTCAAAACCATTATTTGTAATCAGTTTGCTATAAAATGGGATCCAGCCGTCAAAGCCCGATTGATGGGTCAGTATATCCATCAGACTGATAGACGCTTTATCCGTATCTTTCAAATAAGGGAAAAAGCTGCTTAAGCTAGCGTCAAGAGAAAGTTTTTTCTCCTCATACAACTTCATGACAGCCAAAGTAGAAGCCAATATCTTGGTTAAAGATGCCAGATCGTATAGGGTAGAATCAGTAACAGCAATCAGATTATCATAAGTAAGAAACCCAAATTGTTTGTTATAGATTGGTTTCCCGTCTAACAAAGCTATGATAGCACAGCCGGGATAAGCCTTTTTTTTTATACCTGATATAGCTATGGAATCAATCTGTCGGGAATATTTTTCAGCTATTTGAATAGGTTCTTCTATCCAGGGTGTCGTATGAGGTTGTGTTTGTGAAGGGGTGCTCACCGTCAGTCCGCTTCCGGCTCTATAACCTGATTTCAAACTTACCGGAAGTTTTCCTTTAGCTGGTTGCTTGCCTGTCATAATAGCTGCTACAGCTTGTTTGGCTTCTATACGATCCTGAAAGCCAATTAGTATAGCGTTGAACATCTCAGTTTCTGAAAACAGATCCAAGGCATAAGGGGAGGCGAAAAGGACAAGTGTGGCAGGTGTGGTTTTGGAAACCTTTTCAATAAGGCGAATCGCATCATTCTCTATACCAAAGTTTTGCTGAGCTAATATATTTGTGTTTTCGATGCTGATAATCATCTCATCCATCTGCTTCAGATCAGTTTCCAACTTCAGCAATTGTTGTGTGGATGGATTCTTAGGCAGTTGATAATGCTTCATATTGATCCCTTCACGGACAAGCTGCTCATACAAAAGGGATGATTTCGTGCTTCCTACTGTAAGGAAAGCCTTTTTTTTGTCGGTAGTACCTAAAGGCAAGGTTTCTTGTTCATTCTTTAGCAAGGTAATTGCTGATGCAAACAATTCATAGCTTACCTGGTGATATTGTGGCTGTTGCAACGCACTCTCCATAGCTTCCGGATTGACAGGGCGATACTGGTTTAGACCGGCGCGATATTTATACAACAATATCTTCTTACAACTTTCTTCGATACGCTCTTTCACTGTCTGATCTTTTTCCATAGCTTCCATAATAGTAGCAACGGCTACAGGCACATTTTCGGGAAGCAACAATATGTCATTACCTGCCATTAAAGCTTTCAGTTCTACCATGCCGGGCTGTTCTCCTTGTGTAACCCCTTTCATATCTAATCCGTCTGTCACCACTATTCCGTTGAAGCCAAGCTCATGTTTGAGGAGCTGTGTTACTACAGTATAGGATAATGTAGCCGGCCTTTGTTGAGTATCTAAAGCGGGTATAAACAAATGTGAGCTCATCACGCCTTCTATTCCTTTTTTTATCAGTTCCCTGAAAGGCTTCAGCTCTATGCTATCAAGATGGGCACGCGTATGAGGTATGAGGGGTAGTGCATTGTGGGAATCTGTTTGAGTGTCGCCATGCCCTGGGAAATGTTTAGCTGTAGGGATGATGTTTCCCTCTTGCAGCCCTTTGGCGTAGGCCCAGGCTTTTTCTACTACTAAATCGGGGTTTTCACCAAAGCTTCGTACTCCAATGACAGGGTTGGCAGCATTATTATTTACATCCACGACCGGTGCAAAGTTGAAGTGAATACCCATAGCATTGCATTGCTCAGCTATTTGTTGCCCCATTGTATAGATCAACTGATTATCTTGTACTGCTCCCAAGGTTATTTGAAGAGGATACGAAACTGTTCCCGGGATACGCATTGCCAACCCCCACTCGGCATCTATTCCTACAAACAGTGGTGTTGCTGCCTGCTGTTGCCATCGGTTAGTTTGTATGAGTTGCTCACGGGCTTGCCCTCTGAAAAAGCATACACCTCCAAGGTTATACAGCTTGATGTAGCTCTCAATCCGTTCGTCATAAGGCTTATCAGGCTGGTTGGCACGTATCATAATTAATTGGCCTATTCGTTGTTCCCAGTTCAGGCTCTGATAGATCGAATCAACCCAGTAATGGGCAGCCAGATCAGAAGACGAGAGCTGCTGCTGCGAAATGCTATGCTGGGGGAAACAAAAAACGACTACTGAAAAAGAAAATAGAAAAGTTAGATTTTTAATCATAAGTGACACACTTTAATTTAGATTGTTACGGCAGGTCATAGGCTTCAAGATCAGCTATCCCAAAAGGTTTGGCGATGACATGCTTATGGGCATCAAGTAAAAACAAACTGGGTGTGGCATAAATCATATACTCGTCACTAATAGGAGTAGAACCCGTATGTTGATCTATCAGATGTATCCAGTCGGGAGCTTCCTTAGCTACTAGCTCACGCAGTTCAGGGCTATCGGGGCTGATCAACACAGATACCACTTCTATATCAGGATGTTTTTTGGAGTAGGAATACAGTTCAGGGATCAGTTCTAAGCAATATGGACAAGTAACCGACCAAAACACAAGAATAGTATGCGGTTTGGAAACCTTCGACAAGTCAAACGGATCTCCTTGTATATCAGTAGTAAGTATATCAGGTGCTTTGACTCCATCAGCGATTTTACGATAGGGCCCTGCTATGCGTTCAATTTCCTGTACCATATCAGGTTCCATACAATCGGGATTCAGATGGGGCAGGCTGCTTAAAAAGTCGCTGACGGCTGTAAGACCCATTCTATAAAATCCTTCAATAAAATATTCAAGGGCAAACACATATACTTCATTGGAGACAGACGCTTGTTGAAAAATCAGGTTCAACGCTTTTATAAACTCAAGCTGAACCTCTTCTATACTCATATTCGGCCTCTGGTACAGGGCAAGAAAATCAATCATTTTGGTAGTTAGTATATCCGAATGGATCAGATCGGTATCCGTGAAATCAATGCGGTCAAAAAAATGTGCTTTCAGTTGTTGGCGCTGCGCCTCGAAATCTAAACTAAGATCAATAAGTGGTGGCAGGTCGGCCTCAATAAAACGTGCCGCCAATGATCCTGGTTTTTCAGCAATGAGCGCCTCACCTTTTTGATAAGGCAGATGTTGTAAGCGATCGAAAGCTTCACGAGTCTGTATATAAAAAGTGTCATTTTGCGGAAACTCACGTAATATAGGTTTTAACAGATCAAGCTTGTACAATGTCTCACTTTTCAATAGGCTGTATGCATACCAGTTTCTATTTTCCTCCGACAGGGTAAAATCCACTATATGATCGCTTTGTTGGCCATCCGAAACAAATTGTATCTTTTCTGTTCCGTTCACCAATAAGCGAATGGAATTGCCGTCTTCTGTCTGAAGCATATACATTCCTGCAGGCCAGGCAGTCAGAGGGAGCAGCATAAAATAGCCGCCGGCATCGGTCTTGGTTGAATCTACTAATATCTTTTTATCGCCGCGTATCAGAAGAAGGCGTAAATTTTTGTTTCTGTATCCTGAGATACTTCCTTCAATAGAGGCTTGTGCCCTGACAGATCCAGGAGTTAACCAGGCAGTAGCTAACAAAAAAGAAAAAATCAATAAAATGGTTTTGAATGTATTCATTTGTCGTTCAGATTTTATTTACCGGCCTTGTTTTTTACGTATATATAGTCAAGTTGCGAAATTAAATAAATTGTATAGCTGACTTGGCCCATGAGTGATATTTTCTGTGATACAGCCAATTTGACTGACTTCTTAGAGCAATTCGATTTAAACCTATATTAAATCATCCGTGAACTGTTTCACTATTAAATTGTTATCAGTTATTTTCATCATCTGTATCGGACAAGTCTTCGTCTAATAGTTTCATGGTCTCCGAGACCGGCAGTTCTTCCACTTCACGCAGTTTGCGTTCTATTGCACGTGTTCGGGTTCCCACAAGTGTGTCTATCTCATTGCCGGCATCATCAATTTTTTTGCGCGCCTTTTCCAAAATAGTTCCAAATTTCCCAAACTCAGTTTTCACTGCTCCCAAGATTTTCCATACCTCGCTGCTTCGTTTTTGTATGGCTAATGTTTTAAATCCCATTTGCAGACTGTTTAAAATAGCAGCTAAAGTAGTAGGGCCAGTGATAACAATTTTAAAATCGCGCTGCATCTGTTCGATGAGGTCGGTATTGCGAACCACTTCGGCATATAAGCCTTCCACAGGCAAGAACATAATTCCAAATTCAGTAGTAAATGGAGGATCCAAATACTTGTCACTTATATCTTTAGCGAATTTCTTAATTTGGTTGAACAATATTTTATTGGCTTCATCGATCAGTGCAGGATTAGCCTCATCGTATGCATGCTGGAGCTGATGGTAGGATTCAAGCGGGAATTTGGCGTCAATAGGCAGATATACTTCTTCCATGCTATTGTCTTTTCCCGGCAGTTTGATTGCATACTCCACATGGTCGGAGCTGGATTTTTTTGTTCTGACATTTTGTTCATACTGTTCGGGTGCCATGATCTGACTTAGGATACTACCCAACTGTATCTCACCTAATATCCCTCTTGTTTTCACATTTGCCAGAACGCGTTTCAGTCCGCCTACATCCTGCGCCAGATTCTGCATCTCACCCAAGCCTTTTTGTACGCTTTCCAATTGCTTGCGAACTAACTCAAACGAATGGCCTAATCGAGCTTCAAGGGTTTTCTGCAGCTTTTCGTCCACCGTCTCACGCATCTTTTCCAACTTCATCTCAGTACTATTGATCAGTTCCGACTGTTTCTTCTCCATTTCGGTAAATTTTTGCTTCTGTAGCTCGTTGAAATCTTTGACGTTCTGGCTGAAGCTGTCACGAAAATCTTTTAGGTTACGGTCTAAGCTGTCGCGCATATCCCTGCTGGCTTGTTGTTGCTTATCCATGATCAGGGTCAGCCGCTCTTCCATAGTTTTGGTCAATTTGCCAAGACTGCTTTCATTCTGGTCGGTTATGATCTTGAGTTGAGAAAGTTGGTTGGCAGATATCTCCCGCAAGGTCTTCAAAAAATTTTCTTGAAAACTATTCAGGCTATTAGCCATTTCTTCTCTGTTTGCTCTGAATTCATCCCGAAATAGCTGCTCCTGACGCTGTAAGTCTCTTTCTAACTGCTCTGCTTTCCTGATAAGTTGAAGACTTTCCTTGGACTTGTACCCATGAGCTGTTCGGATAAATAAGACGATCAATATGATTAAGGTCAGCGAGGCTAAAGCAACAAGTATGAGTTCCATTTCAGGTGAAGTTTAGGTTTCATGCAAAGGTATCTAAAATCATCAGCCTGTAAAAGGTAATTTTTCTATCCTCATGGATTTATTGTATAGTAATTTTTTCAACACTTTTAGTTTGATTATTTTTGCATGACAGTTGATGCTGTCTTATTATAAAGCTAATTATTTGATAGTATGGGTAGAGCATTTGAATATCGCCGCACGGCCAAAGAAAAAAGATGGGATAAGATGTCGAAAGTATTTCCTAAACTTGGCAAGCTGATAACTATAGCTGCTAAGGAAGGCGGGCCTGACCCCGAGATGAATGCCAAACTGCGTCATGCCATTTTAAATGCCAAGGCGGAGAATATGCCTAAGGAAAATATTGAAGCAGCTATTAAGCGTGCCTCAGGCAAAGAGGCCGAAAGCATGGTTGAGGTAGTGTATGAAGGCAAAGGGCCTCACGGAGTATTGGTGTTTGTGGAATGTGCTACAGATAATACCACACGTACAGTAGCCAATGTGAAATCGTATTTTAATAAAGCAGGAGGTGCTTTGGTACCTAATGGCTCGTTGGAGTTTATGTTCAGTCGAAAAGCGGTGTTTGAATGTCGCTATACAGAAGAAATAGACCTGGAAGAATTAGAGTTGGAACTCATTGATGCCGGATTAGAAGAAATAGACCAGCATGAAGAACTGGTTGTGGCATTTGCAGATTACACCTATTTCGGTACTATGCAACAAGCGTTGGAAAGACTTGGGATAGAAATACTGAAAGCCAATCTGCAACGGTTTCCAACTAATCCGGTCAGCTTCAGCGAAGAGCAAATGGCGGAAATAGATAAAATGTTGGACAAAATTGAAGAAGACGATGATGTACAAGCCGTCTATACCAATATAGGTGAAACCTGATCATACTTTCAGCCGTATCGGATTTTGTATTTTCTCTTATGATGAGTACTAAAAAAAGACTTTTAGAAGGCAACCCAAATTGCCTTCTAAAAGTCTTTTTTTGTTCGATCTGTTGCAATTTTCTGAGGCCTTAGCTTGGAGTCTAAGTCACCGGCTTTAACAAAATGCCAGTATAGCTAAGATCGTACGTAGGAATCTTTTATTCCTTTTTCATGTTCAAATATCAGGATGCATTTTGTTTGACAAACTGTACATCAGCGCTGATCCTTACTTCATCGCTTACTAATACTCCGCCGGTTTCTAAGGCAGCATTCCAATTCAGTTCCCAATCCTTGCGATTGATCCTGCCTTCAACAGTAAATGCCATTTTTTCAACACCCCATGGGTCTTTGTTCAAGCCACCATATTCTACATTCAGTACTACTTCCTTGCTGATATTTTTGATAGTCAGCAGTCCGGTCAGCTTATAATTCTCTTCATCTATTTTCTGAACCGATTTTCCTTCAAAAATCAGTTTAGGAAATTGTGCGGTATCAAAAAAGTCGGCACTGTTCAGGTGAGCATCACGGTCTGTATTGTTTGTGGTAACAGAAGTAGCATCAATCTCAACCCGTACAGGTGCTGTAGTGAAGTCATCGCCTTCTATAAAAGCCTGAAAGCTGTTGAAGCTCCCTTTGACATTAGAGATCATCAGATGCTTAACTCTGAAATTCAGATCGCTGTGTGCCGGATCAGTAATCCATTTTGTTGTTGACATAATAAGAAATTTTAGTTGATAATAAATTGAATAAATAATTGATATATTTTTTTAAAGCATTGCGTAATTATACATATTCACTTAATAATCAGATCAATACTTTTATTGCTTTTCAAACCTTTATCCAAAAATAGTTGTTTTTTTCTTGGTTTGCATACAAAGCAGGGTCATGTTGCTAATTTGTTTCGACAGGTCTGAGCGTAACAAAATAAACCCCAAACAGCGGTTTTTGTTCAATAGCAACAAAAGTTATGAAAAACTTTATGCTATTGTAGCTCTCTGAACGGATAATTTCTTTTAATTTAGCCCATTGTCTTAAAATACAGTCTGTTTTTAATTTTTTACTCAAATTCATTTGTCATGAAAAAAGGTGTGATCGTCATCATTAGTATTGTTTTGGTTGTTATGTTGTTATATAGTTTTTTCAAGGGGAGCTATAATTCAATGGTACAACAAAATGAGCAAGTATCGTCGCAATGGGCTCAGGTTGAAAATGTATATCAGCGTCGTGCCGATCTGATTCCCAATTTGGTAAATACCGTGAAGGGGTTTGCCACTCAAGAACAGGAGGTGTTGACCGGTGTGGTAGAGGCTCGTGCCAAAGCTGGTTCTATTCAGCTCAATTCCGACAATCTCACTTCCTCAAATATGTCAGCTTTTCAGCAGGCTCAGGAGGGCCTAAGCAGTGCTTTATCACGCCTATTGGTTGTGGTAGAGAGATATCCCGAGCTCAAATCCAATCAAAACTTTTTAGAGCTGCAGGCACAGCTTGAAGGAACTGAAAACCGTATTGCGGTAGAGCGCATGAAGTTCAATGAAGTAGCACGATCGTATAATACTTATATTAAATCGTTTCCGCAGAATCTGTTAGCAGGTTTATTCGGCTTTGAAACAAGGCCTTACTTTGAGTCTGTTACCGGTGCAGAAGAAGCTCCAAAAGTTGAATTCTAATATTTTTGCCTTATGCACAATGCCAGAAACTTTTTTTCAGCTGCCGAGAAGCAAGCTATACGACAGCGCATTGAGCAAGCCGAACTGAATACCTCTGGAGAGATACGGGTACATATAGATACCTTTTGCAAAGAAGATGTGTTAGACAGGGCTGCTTATCTGTTCGACAAACTCCAAATGAACCAGACAGCTAAACGAAATGGAGTACTGATATATATTGCTGTGCGAGACAAAAAGTTTGCTATTATAGGTGATGCCGGTATCCATAGTATGGTAGATGATAACTTCTGGCAGGATGTGCTGCAACAAATGGAGTTACATTTTAAACGGGGCGAGTTCTCGGCTGGCATACAGGTCGCCATAAAGCGTGCAGGTGAAAAACTGAAACGATTTTTCCCTTATCAGTCTGACGATATCAATGAACTTAGCGATGAAATATCATATGGAAATGATTAGAAAAGCCTTGTTCGGGTTGATTTTCTTGCTTGGCATTATAGGGCCAGACATAGTAGCTCAACTACCTCCCCCACCTCATCCACCCCGCTTAGTAGTAGATCGTACCTCAACTTTAGATTTATCACAGACAAATCGATTAGAAGAAAAGCTCGTAGCTTATTTCGATACTACTTCAACGCAGATAGCTGTGGTGATGCTGCCCGATCTGGCAGGGTATGACATCTCCGATCTGGCTTTTCGTATAGGCGAGAGCTGGGGAGTAGGACAAAAAGGGTTCAATAACGGTATTGTCATCATAGTTCGGCCTAAAACGGCCAAGGAGCGTGGAAAAGCATTCATAGCAGTGGGCTATGGGTTAGAAAGCCTGATACCCGATGCAATAGCAAAACGCATTGTTGAAAAAGAAATGATTCCCAATTTTCAACAAGATCGGTATTATGAAGGCCTCGACCAAGCTACCGATATTATCATAGGGTTGGCTTCTGGTGCTTATTCCAAATCCAACTATCAGGAACAGGACGGTTTAGCTTTCTTGGTTGTCTTATTAGTCATGATTTTTATCATTGTTATCTTTTCCCGCTTGATAGGTCGTGGGCCAACACATATGGTTAGCTCTTCCTCGCCCGAGATGACGGTTTGGAAAGCACTTTGGCTTGCCAGTCAAGCAGGAAGAAGCCATACTGGGAGCTGGGGTGGGTTCTCAGGTGGATCAGGTGGTTTTAAAGGAGGGTTCGGAGGGTTTGGCGGTGGCAGCTTCGGTGGTGGAGGAGCAGGAGGCAGTTGGTAGGTAGTGTGAAACACTCTATATATAAGGTAACCAGAACAAGATATCCGGGTACCATCATTTTCGAGCCCGTAGCTCATTCCTATATACAGAAGGAAGCTTACCACTGAATTTCTTAAAAGCTGCCACAAAAGTAGAACGACTATGAAAACCAGCCGACTCGGCTATGCCATCCATGCTGTAATCATCATACTCATCGTGATGAAAAAGCTCAACAACACGTTTACAACGATAATCATTGATAAAAGAAGTAAAATTTTTGCCGTAATGATTATTAATAATGATGGAGAGGTACCTAGTATTGGTTTGCAATTCTTGTGCAATATCCTCTAATCTAAGTTTGGAATTCAGATACGGCTTATGTTCCAAAAAATAGGTTTCAAGGTTTTCAATCAGTTCGGCACGAAGCGTGTCGCTTATTGCATCCAATGCCTGCTTCTCGGCTTCACCAAGTTGTTGAGGATGTGAATCATCAGTCTTTTTATCAGCATAAAGCTGTAACTTCAGATCAGAGTCGCTGAACCGAATCCCAAAATATGCATGCCCTATATTCAAACTCAACACTGCAAGAATGTATAAAGTGCCGCTCAAGGATTTTTCGTCAAGTACTACATAATTACGAGCAATGATCAATGCCATGAGCATAAAAAAGCTGAAAGTGAACAACTTACTGGTGTTCAAAAAATTTGTAACCATAGTGTTTCCCTGCTTACGCTCATCTCTGTGTATGGCTACAAACAATTGGTGAAATCGGATGATATAATATATACACTGTATGATCAGGAGGGCTACTATTCCGGTTTCTATTAAAAATGTTTGATGTCCGGGTTGTTTCTTCAGCAGAAACATGCCATATATCAGATCAAGATATTCTGGCCGGTTAGCAGTGATCAGATACCAGAAAGGAGCCAGAGTAATAGCGCTGACCATCAGCGGAACAAAATGTAATATTTCGTTGACTTCAAACCGATACTTATACACCAACATAGATTTCATATGCAGATAATACAGTGGAGCAATAGAAAAAACTGTTGTCAAGAGTAGAGGAAACAGTATTGTCAATCCACGAGTATGTTCAAACAGGTGTATATGGAACAAAAAGATATTCGCTCCGAATGAGAGCATAAAAAAGCTATATATCAATCGGGCGATGGAGCGTTCGGTGAGATAGAAATATAATCCTAATATAAAAAAGCCCAGGTTCTGATAACTGATCAAGAGCCACAAGGAGTGATTAAATATTTCCATCCGAGTAAAATCCTTTAT
>Ga0265293_10001777_pt1 | contig 45701 bp, 50 predicted proteins | sample Munlanlewell138R_FD_192505 | JGI IMG/M metagenome (GOLD analysis project Ga0265293, IMG submission 192505) | Leachate microbial communities from a municipal landfill in Southern Ontario, Canada - Leachate well 138R | ecosystem: Engineered > Solid waste > Landfill > Unclassified | place: Canada... | reverse complement strand
AGGAATTAACAACTCAAAATAATTTTGGAGAGTATTTATTACCACCTTTTGATAAATATGATAAATGTCATTTACATGAATATTCAATTCAATTATCTTTATATTCTTTAATATTAAAAGAACAAGGTATTGAAACATCAGGTGGGTATTTAGTTCATTTAGGTCCAAGTGATGAAGGTAAAATTTATAATTGTGTAGATATGAGAAATGAACTCTTACAATATTTTAACGAAAAAGAGGAAGTGTTTTTACAAGTCCCTTATAACGATAATATTTGATATAAAATCATATCAAATGATAACTGTATGTAAATATACAATAAATAATTGAAATGACCAAATAAAAAGTTAAAATAGAGAATAAATATTTAATATATAGTTTATGGATTTAGTTAAAAGAGAGATAATAGATAAGAAACACTCATTATATAATGAGTGTGATGAGTTATCTTTTTTAAGTAAAAATCTTTATAATTCAATACTTTATGTAATAAGACAACATCATTTTGAAACAGGTAAAATGTTAAGTAACCCATATCCAATAATTAAACATTTACCAGATTATAAAGCTTTACCTGCTAAGGTTGGTAATCAAATACTTATGTTAGTCTTGAAAAACTATAAATCTTTCTTTAGATTAAAAGATAAAGGATATAAAAATGCTAAAATACCTGGCTATCTCGATAAATTCGATGGTAGATTTATAGTCACTTACGAAAAAGGATCTATAAATAAAAAAGATTTTAAGAAAACTAAAAGAATCAAACTTTCAATGACTAATATATGGCTTGATCCTCATGACATACCTGTAGATAGCATAAAACAAGTTAGGATTGTGCCTAGAAATAATCAATATATAATTGAAACAGTTTACTATATTAAAGATGTAGAGATGTTAGAATATAATGATAGAGTAGCAGCAATAGATTTAGGTGTAAATAACTTAATGACAGTTAGTTATAATAACCCAGATTCTAAACCTTTTATAATAAATGGTAAACCGGTTAAATCTATAAATCAATACAGTAATAAATTAATAGCTAATGAACAAGAAAAAATAGATAATCATAATAACAGATGTAAAGAATACACAAACTACAAGAATTCAATAAACAAAACTAAAAGTAAACAGAAAAGAAGAATACTTAAAGATAACTTAAAATATAAACCTATACAAAAAACAAATAAAAAGAGTAAAATATATAATAAAAGAGAAAACAAATTAAACGATTATATACATAAATCAACTAGATTAGTAGTGAATCAATTAGTTTCAAATAATATCCATACATTAGTTATAGGATATAATAAAGGATGGAAACAAGACATTAAGATCGGTAAAGTAAATAATCAAAAGTTCGTTAATATACCATATATGAAAATTAAAGACCAACTTATTTATAAATGTGCACTGAAAGGCATAAATGTTATAATTAACGAAGAAAGCTATACAAGTAAATGTTCATTTTTAGATAATGAACCAGTTAAAAAACATACCAATTATAAAGGGCAAAGAATCAAAAGAGGTCTTTTTAGGACATCTTCTGGTAAAGTTATTAATGCTGACTTGAATGGTTCATTAAATATCCTTAAAAAAGCAGTCCCAAAAGCATTTAACAATGGGATAGAGGGTTTAGCAGTTAACCCAGTAATAATTAATACAAATAGATAAATATATCTAAATCAAACAATATTAAAATGATTTTGTTAGCATTTGATATTAATTGATAGTATTTTTAATTCAAATATGTAACTGTTTTAATACTTCCTCTTTTTTATAATTGGTATAAGTTTTTTCTTTTCAATATTTCAAGTATATCATTAGTAGATTCTACACTTTCTTTATTATAAATAACTTCCATTTTTCCAGTAACCATATCTATATCATTTTCAATACTCCATTCTGTTATAATTACTTGTAATTCTTCAAATACTTTAAGATTTAAGTCATCATACATATCTTTCAATATCTTTTTAAATTCTTTATCTTTAACAATTAAATCTTCTTGCATTGATCTATACCTTTCAATCTCTTCATTTTTTATCTCTTCATTTTGTGATTTCTTAATTATAGATTCCATCTCTATCCTGATTGGTTCTATACTATTTAATAACTTTTCCTTTTCTTTCTCAATATCTTTATATCCAGACACATAAGGTATATAATTCTTAGTAAGAATATCAAAATCAATTACTCTTATTTTCATAGTTTTTCTTATTTATATAATAAGAAATCAATAAGTTTAAGCTAATAGAAGATATTGAATTGCCGATTCATATCTCTTTACTAAGTTATTATCTTCAGATGTGTTAATAATAGGACAATCTATCCAATTATCTATCCAATTATATAATAATTCTACATCCATACAATAATTTACATCCCCTACTATTTTAATAACACTTTCATTAATATTATTATATTTATATTTAGTAACTTTCAAATAAGTAACAAATGTTCCTCTTTGTTTTTCTAATTCTTTATTTACATAATAATACATACTTAAATTAGGATTTATACTTATCTCTTCAATTTTTCCAAGTATATCATTTTGGCCATATATATCATAACCAATTTGATATACATTATTATTATCATATATTTTTTTTATTTTTTCAGAAACTGATGGATTGGTTTGTTTTAATATTTCTAACCATATATTTTCTCTAATATCATTAATAGTTTTATTTTTAATTTTGATATTATATTTTATCTCCATAACATTTTCAAAATAAAAATAATCTCCTTTATTAATCAAATCATCTAATAGATCATAAAAACTTTCTTTATAACCACTATTTGCTAATTTATTAATTTTTTTATAGATTTTTTCAATCTTTCTACTTTCTTGTGATATCATTATTCACCTTTAATTATTTTATCAATTTCTTCTATTTTATCTTTATTAGCATCATCTTTAACAAAATTAGCATATGTTAAAATCTTATTTACTTTAATTGGGTCTTGTTTAATCTCACCTAATGTATTTGATAATTCCTTTTGTTTATCCTCTGGTTTTTTATTTCCATCTTCAACTTTCATCAATATATCTGAAACATTTTTTTCAAATGGGTTATCTTCTTTATCTAAAAAAGTAAATATATCTTTATCTATTTTATTAATTGGTTTTACGTCAATCATTCCTTTATCAATCATAACTTTCATTTTACCACTATCTATTGATTTTTTATCTTCTGGTGTTAATTCTTTCCACCTTTCTTCATCAAAATCTTTACGTTTATATACAACATTATCACCAATTGTATATTCTATAGGTTTAATGTTATCAAATTCTTTATAATCTTGTTCGATTTTTTTAGCTACTTCATCTCTCTCCTTAGTAATTAATGGAATTAAAGTCGTATCACCTGCTTTTTCCAAATAAGCAATTTTAGCATTAAGAACATCCAATTCAAATTGATTTTTTTTAGCATTTATAATAATTTCTAAATGTGGGTTTTTAATGGGTCCACCATATTTAGTTAATATATCATTCATCTCTTTAATAGCAGAAATTTTTAATTTATTAACTATCTGATCTATTAAATCCTTTTTCTTTTTTAATGTTTCAACTGACAATTTAGCATCTTCTTCAGAAAATTCAGGAGCATTGTCAGTTTCAGCTTCATATATCTTACTTTCAACCAACTGTTTACCATTAATACTTGCATTAGCTGCTGTAATATTTAATTCAACTCCAGTTTGTTTACTCAATTGATCAGTTATCATATTTATATATTTTTGATAAATTGCTTCTACTTCTTTACCACCTTCTGTTTTATTTATATTTTCTTTTACTTTCTTAAAAATATTACCAAATATTTTACCAATTGCACCAAATATTCCTTCATTTATAGAATAAGATTCATAAGTTTTTAAGTATTTCATATTAATTTATTATTTTTATGTATATATTAAAATTTATTTATATATTTATTTTGTCATATGATAAATAATATGTATATTTGCAATAACAAAAATAAATAAAAATTATGAAAGTATTTAGTGGAACTTCATGTATTGAATTATCAGAAAATATATGTAGTAAATTAAGAGAAAAAAACAATGATATTAAATTAGGGGATTTGAAAATTGATAGATTTTCAGATGGTGAAATTTTACCAAATTTTTTGGAAAGTGTTAGAGGTGAAGATATATTCTTTATCCAGAGTTTATATAATTCAGATATAATCATAGAAACTTTATTAGTAATAGATGCAGCTAAAAGAGCTGGTTGTAAATCATTCAATTTAGTAGCACCATACATGGCTATGAGTAGACAAGATAAGAAGGACCATAACAGAAGTAGTTTTGGTGCTAAAATGGTTGCTAATATACTTGAATCTTCTGGAATAGATCAATTGATAACAATAGAATTACATAATCCTGCTATATGTGGTTTCTATAATATACCAGTTATTAATCTAAATGGTAATAAAATTTTCATAGATTATATTTTAGAAAAAAATATAGAAGATTTATGTATCTTAGCACCTGATGCGGGTGCACAAAAGAGAGCATCCAATTTTGGTAAAAAAATACAAAATTCTTCATTTGCTATGATTAATAAAAAAAGAACTAAACCAAATATCATTGATAGTGTAGAATTATTAGGTGAAGTAAAAGATAAAAATGTATTAATCATAGATGATATGTTAGATACTTGTGGAACTGTATGTTCAGTTACTGAATTATTAATTAATAATGGTGCTAAAAGTGTATCGGCTATTGCATCACATGGTGTTTTATCAGGAAAAGCATTATCAAATATTAATAATTCATCATTAAATAAAATATTAGTATCAGATTCAATACCAAATAGATATACAAAAAATAATAAAATAGTATATGTATCTTGTGATAAATTATTAGCTGATGTAATTCATGCTTTAACACATAAAGAAAGTATTTCTAAAATAAATGATATCTAATGTTTTATACTATTGATAGATACCTTTGTACTAATCAGATTAATTGTATACAAGTATCAAGTTATTCAAAAATACTTGATATAACTTATAATGAAGATAATCAATTTAGTATCTTAGTAGAATCAAATTCTAATGATTTTATAAAGGATGTATATATATATGTAGCAAATGATTTTTGTTTAAATGTAGTACCACATAATTTCAAATACTTAAAAACAGTTGAATTTAATGAAATTATTCCTCAAATTATAAGGTATACTGAACATACAATTAGTGAACTAATAAATAAACATACCAAATTTTATGTTTTTATTGATTACAATGAAACTCTTCAAGAAAAAAGAGATAGATTAATAAATAAAGTTATTAATAGTTAAACATAAGAGATATTTTAACATATAATTAAAAAATATAATAAAATATGAATAAATTAGCATTACATTTTATATGTAAAAATGAATCACATGTAATATCTAAAATGCTTGATAGTTGTAAAAATATAACAGATTTAATTGTAGTTAATGATACAGGATCAACAGATGGTACTCAAGATATAATAAGAAAGTTTGGTGAAGATAATAATATACCAACTTATGTGTTTGAAAGACCTTTTGATAATTTTGGAAAAAGTAGAAACTATGCTATGGATAAATTAATAGAAGTAGTTAAAGAATTAAACTGGGATCCAAACTCTGTATTTGGATTCTGGTTTGATTGTGATGAAAAATTAGAAATTAATCCATCTTTTACAAAAGAACAATTTACTAAGGATTTTTATATGATGAATACTTACATTGGTCATATGAAATATACCAGAAATACTTTTTTTAGATTATCAAAAGAATTTAGATGGGAAGGTGTAGTACATGAATTTATAACAACTTCTGATAAAACAATTACATCTGGTGTTGCTGAAAATATTAAAGTAATAGTAGAGATGACTGGTAATTCTTGGTTAGGTGATATACCAACTAAATACCTAGGTCATGCTCAATTACTTGAAAAACATCTAAGCACAGATAGAACTGATCCAAGGAATATTTTTTATTTAGGTCAAAGTTATCATGATAGTGCCACTATACCTAATAATAAGGAAGAAAATGATGAAAGATTAAGAAGATCTATGTTTTATTATAGAGAGAGAGCTAATAGAAATGATGGTTACAAAGAAGAAATATATTATTCGCAATATAGGATAGGTACTATTATGTCAAGGTTAGAAGAACCTTGGAACTTAACATTACAAGAATTATTGAAAGCATATTCAATTGATCCTTTAAGAGGTGAGTCTATAAAAACTATTATTGATCATTACCTAATGGTAGGTGAGTGGAATTTAGCTTACTTGTATTCAAAATTTGCAAAGGTTAATTTTCATGGAAAAAATCCATACCCACAAAGATTATTATTTGTAGATGAATCTCTGTATAATTGGAAATTTGCTGAAGCACATAGTGCTAGTTGTTATTACACAGGTAGAAAAGATGAAGCCAAAGTAACTTATAATGAAATATTAACATTAACTAAAACACATCCTCAATATTTTACACCAGAAGATTTGGACAAAATAGAGAAAAATAAACAATTTTTTATTTAATATGAAAGCAATAATAGCAGTAAATTGTCTTGGTTATATAGGCAGAGATAATAAATTAATATGGAAAAGTAAACAAGATTTATTACATTTCAAAGAATTGACTTTAAATCAAAGATTATTAGTTGGTTATAATACATCTACTTTACTACCTAAATTAAAAAATAGGGAAATCATAGTAGATGATATGAATAAAATAATTGAAAATATAGATTGGTGTATAGGTGGTAAAAGAACATATGAAAAATATTGTCATCTATTCACTGAATTACATATATCAAGAATAGATAATTATGAAATTGGTGATACTTTATTTCCAGATCTCAAAAACTTAAATCCTAATTGTAAAATATTCACATACAATTTCAAATGTGATTAATAGAAAAAGCCTCAATTGAGGCTTTTTCTATTAAATAATGTTAAATATTTGTTTAATAAAAAAGGAACTCAATTGAGTTCCTTTTCATTACTTACTTAAAAGTTTTATTAAATCTTCTGTTATTTTAGTTATCATCATAACACCATCTACTTTAATAGGTGGTATATTTTTTAATACCGAAAATGATGAATTACCTTCGATTTCAATCTTAGAGATTGCTTCATAAACCACTTTATTATCACAATTTTCAGATAAATAATAAGTTTTAAGCTCATTGATAAATTTATTAAGATCCACACCCACCATATTATTATACTTAACTAATTGTAAACCAGAATTTTCCATTTGTTCTATAACCATATACCAAATAGATTTTTTACTAACCTTAATGTGTTCTAGATAAGAATAAGCTTCAGAAGCTTTTGAATTTTTAGGAAATTTTGCAATTTTACCTATCTTCTGAACAGATTCATTAACTTTTTTCTTTAAGTCTATATCATTTTTAGTATCCAAATCATCATCCCCATTATCAGTTAAAATATTTTGTTTCTTTGGAATTAGATTATCCCTTGATGATGTTTTTTCAATTTTATTAGTTTTAATAGGTAAATTTGGATTACAAGGTAAATCTGAATCAGATAATGGTTGTACACTAAGATCAATTTCTTGTACTTTAAGTTCAGAGTTTAATTCACTAAATTTCTTAAAACCCACTACTTTCTTTTCTTTATTAGCCATTTGCTTTTATATTAGTTTTTATTTATATTATATATTAAAAATATAAAATGATTTTTTATTTTTGTTTATAATGATATTTATCTACCATATAATTTTTGAAATTCTTAATTATATTATTTTGGTCGAATAATAATGCCACTAATGGTTGCATTTTTTTCAAAAAACTATTCATAAGATCATTTTGAAATATATATGGTGATAATGTTTTATCAAATAAAATTTCATCATATTTAATATATTTATTATCATCATCATGTAAATGTTTAATGAAATGTAATTCTGGTAAATCTTTTCTTTCGTATAACATTATATTTTTACTTTATTTTTACTATCTATTTTTCCGGTTGTTATTATATTAACACTTTTCAAACCATTTCCATCGATATTATCTGAATAATATAATTCATTTCTATCAAACCAACCACCTCTAATTATAGGAATTTCATTAGGTTCAAATATAATATCACCCAATATTGGATCCAATCCTATCATATTAGTATCATCATAATCAACATTAACAGAAATATCAGTGTTATAATTAGTATCATATTGTGATTTTTTATTAGATGAATTAATCATAGCTACTCTATGATAATCTTCATTTTTCTTACAAACAAATTGCACATCAACTGAATGTATATCAGATATAGTAGATAATTCTTTAATAATATCTAATTTAGGAATTCTATCTATTCTATTCAAATTCAAGAAATATTCAGATATTTTATCTAAAATCTGTGCAGTTACCGATTCTTCAATAGCATCACTATATGATATTACATGAATATTCATGGTATAAAATGATAAATCTGGGGATTTTATTCTATATTTTTTAGTAAGTTGTAAATTGCCACCACTTCTAAGATATAAATCTATCTTAGACTTTTCATAATTATCAAGATAAAAAGCTCTTAAATCTATCTTAAAATAATTGGAATCATTACTTTTGAATAATTTAATATTAGGAGTAGCTACTATAAATATAGTTCCAGTTTTTTCATAAGCATTAACATGTGAAAAAATACCCAATTTTTTAATCTCATATGCATATTGTTGAGGGGTTCCTAAAACAAAATTATTAGATGCTATTGGTAATATATTTCTTGTGAAGATTATACTCTCTTTATTAGCCCCAAAATTAATATCAGTATAAATTTCAATATCAAATACTTTATTAAGATCAATTATTTCACCATTACCATCAAAAACATCATCAACAAACTTAAAATCATTTCTTGTTCTACGATATATATTACCATCAGCACCATCTGTTCTTATATAATTAACATTTATAATAGAGCCAATTTCAGGAATAGCACCAAATCCACCATTACCAAAAACAACATCAATACCTCCATTAAAACCACTTCTAACAACACATGCCTTTTCTTCTGGTATCATATCCCATAAATGTTTCTTTACTTGCCAATATTCATTATTTACTAAAACTTCAACATTGAAATTTTCAACATCCTTATTAGTTCCCTCACTAAAATTAAATGTTAATAATTCATTACCATCACCTGTTCTTGTATTAGTTACCCACTCACCTTGTATAATAGGTAGGAAAAATTGATAATTTGGAGTTATAATATGACTTATTCTATCACTACCTATATTCAATAAATAACTTAAACCATTTGTATTGTTTTTTATTTTAGTTCTATTTAACACTGTTATACGACCACCTGGTATTTCCTTCATCAAATCAACATTAGATTTTAATACTAATTTCAATGTACCTGTTGCACTGATAGCTCTACTTGGGTTATGTCCAGCAGCTATAGCAGTATTCATTATAACTCTATCATTTGTAGTATTTACATTATTAATATCTAATAATTGTATAGTATTTTTTAGATATAGCATAGATAATTGCATCATATTTTCCATAACAGATAAAATCTGCCCAAAAGGAGAAGCCTTAGAGAATAATAATTTCCCTTTATTATGTTCTTTCTTTAGAAAATACTCTACTTCATTTTTTATATTATTATATGTAATTTGTATAAAATTATTAGCCATTTTTATTGTTTATTTTGTATATAATCTTCAGAAAATCTATTATTTTCAAATATATCTAATATATCAGAAGCTATATTATCCATATTTGATATACGAGGTATCATATATGCTGATTCCAACATTGGATTTTCTGAATAACACCAATTAAAATTATACTTTTCTAAATCTTTTTTAGTAATAATCATCTTGACTTCTTTATCTTCTTTAATTATAGATAATTCCACATATGGTCCTAAATCTATTGAAGCTTTCTCTACTATTCCAACTTCACTAAATTGTGTTTGTAAATTAGAATGAATTTTATTGACATTATATTTATAACTCATAATTAAACTTTTATTTTAATTATATATTAAAAAATAAATTTCTCTATTTGTTGTTTTTATTTTTAATATATAATTAAAATAATATATTATTAGAATGGATTTAAGTGGAATAATTAAATTAATCGAATCACATGGAATGAAAAGTGTGATCTTATTCCTTATTGTATTTTTTATATACACCTTGATAAAAAATGGTAAAATGATCAACATTATAGATAAAATCTATAAATTATTTAGGAAAAAAATTATCAAACAAAAAAAGGAAAATAATAAAAATATATCTGAATGTGATATACTTAGTCATGATATATTTAATTATATAGATTTATGGATACAATCCAAAATACCAACTATTGAATATTCAACAGAATTCAGAACTGCTGTATTTCGTAAGTATTTAATAATATATTTAGAATCATATAAATCTAAAATAAAAGAATTTATAAATAATAAAGAATATCAAAAAATGAATGAATCTGAATTATGGAAAGCTTTATTGGATCTTATAAATAATATAGTTGCTGATTATGAAAAGAATATGGTATTGAATAATATACCAAATGAAGTGATAATTAAAATGAAAAATAGAAATATTGAAAGTATTAATTTAACTATAGACTTAATTAATAGTATGTGTAATTCTAGTTTCTATGAAAGTGATAAGAATTTATTAAAGATATATTCAATATTAAATATAATACTTTCTATACTTGAAAGCACAATTGGTATGTCAAATGAAGTATGTAATTCAATTAATGGTAAATTGAAAGGAATGACCTTTATAAATGCTCAAGGAAATATAGTAACAGAAAATTAAAATATAATATATAACTTATATGAAAAAATTTACAGAAAAAATAAATGAAGCAAAAGATCTATCTTATGAAACTTTTTTTGGTGAAAAGGTTTCACACATAGAGTCACTACATAAAAAAATAAGAAATCAAATCACTGATATTTTAATGAATGAACAAGAAATTAGTGAAAAAGATTTCACCAATGTAGATAGAATTAAGTCAATTGTTAAGGATAAATTTAATTCTGATATATACAAAGAAGTTGAAATGTTATATAATAGCAATAAAAGATTGAATTATATAGCTGAATTTATATATGATAAATATTTTAAGTAAGATGAATACATATTTTTATACATACTCATAGAGCATGTAGTAAAAGTCACAATAAACCAGATGCCATAACAATTAAAGAAATAAAATTCATAGTTTCAACTGGTTAAAGAAAGAGAGTTTTTAACTCTCTTTCTTTAACTGTTCATATATATCTTCCATTGTAAAATCAGGATCAATAACACTTAAATCATAATCTATAAAATATTCAAAATCTTTATCATCTGAATCCATTCTTCTCTTTATATTATCATTAACATCATTACGTCTATTTAATCTATTTTCCCTGATATCTCTTGGTATGTCTAAATAAACTATATAAGATTTATCCCTTATTGATTTATTTAATTTAGCAACTTCACCTGGTGTCATGATAAAAACACCACAATCATTAAAATCAGATTTTAATATACCATAATACCATATCTCATCATCTTTATCTTTTGGGCTCACCTTAAAACTTTCATATACAAAAAAATCATTATTAGCAACCATCTCATTAAATTTTTCCAAATTGGTGAAATTATATGATACCCCATCTACTTCAAATTTTCTAATGGGTCTTGTTGTATATTTAACACTACCTATAAATCCCTTTTCAATAAATTTATTAAATAAAAAACTTTTACCAGATCCAGTTTTACCGACTATTATAATTATTTCTTTATTCATATAAATGATATAAATATAATAATAAAAGTTTTATTTTTTTATTTGATTGATATCAAATTTAATAAAATCTTGATAATTCATAACTTTAGGAGTTTCCTCCTTAGCTTTAGAAATCTTATCTTTGATATCTTTGATATTTTTCTTTTTCTTAGTCTTTTTATTTTTAATAGTATTAATAGAAGGTGTTGATATTTGATGAAATACTCTCTCACCACCTGATGCATTATATGGTATTGATATATCACCTGAACCAACTGTACCCCCAAATGTAGTACCTGGTATAGATGCAGGTTGTGAATTAACCACATCTCCCATACCACCACTTACAAGAGGACCACCCATTGCTGATGTCATACCACCATCCTCTAATATAAATTCTTCAAATATTTTTATATATTTCATCGTATTGTATAATTATTTTTTAATAACTCTATGAGTTCTTCTCTGGATTTTGGTTTTCCTATATCATCTAAGAATTCTACTAATCTATTTACCAATAATTTATCTTGTTGGATAATTTCTGCATCTATAAAATCCATAATTAAATCTTTATCTTCTCTATTAGATATCCTTCCATTTTCATTAGATGTTGTAAATAGCTTTATTATTTTAGAAATTGGATTATTAGATATATCTAATTCTTTATAATATTTTGGTAAATAATCTATATTTTTAAGATCATTAGAATAACACAAAAATAAACCACTTACTCTTTTAGGAGCACCCTCTAAGCTTGTTAAGTTATTACCACTACAAGAAAAATAACCACCTATACTTTTGGGAGCACCCTCTAAGGATATTAATTGATTATAACTACAAGAAAAATAACCACCTATACTTTGAGGAACACCATCTAAGGATATTAATTTATTATTACTACAAAAAAAATCACCACCCACATGTTGAGGAGAATCTTTTAAGTTTGTTAATTGATTATCATTGCAATAAAAATTACCAGTAACTTTTCTAAATTTCAATGGTAACTCTCTTAAATTATTTCTTTTTAAGTTAACATCACCATTTACATCAATAGAACCATCATCATTTATAGTATAATTAGTTATATTATATTTTTCACAAATAGAATCAATTTCAGATCTATTTATATTTTCATTAAATGTTTTTATATATCTCATCGTATTTCATAATCATTTTTTAATAACTCTATGAGTTCTTCTTTAGATTTTGGTTTATCTATATCATATAAGAATTCTACTAATCTATTTATTAATAATTTATCTTGTTGTATAATTTCTCTATCTATAAAATCCATAATTAAATCTTTATCTTCTCTATTAGATATCAATCCATATTCATTAGATGTTATAAATAAATCTATTATTTTAGAAATTGGATTATTAAATATAATTAATATTTTATAATATTTTGATAAATAATCTATATTTTTAAGATTATTAGAATAACACAAAAATAAACCATTTACTCTTTTAGGAGCACCCTCTAAGGAGGTTAAGTTATTAACACTACAGTCAAAATCACCACCTACACTTTGAGGAATACCCTCTAAGGATGTTAATTGATTACTATTACAATAAAAATCCCCACCTACTCTTTGGGGAGCACCCTCTAAGGATATTAATTGATTATTATTACAAGAAAAATAACCACCTACAATTTGAGGTCCCCCTTCTAAGCTTGTTAATTTATTACATTTACAATAAAAATAATTACCTACACTTTTAGGAGCACCCTCTAAGCTTGTTAATTGATTATCACTACAATGGAAATTCCCACTAACCTTTCTAAATTTCAAAGGTAATACTTTTAATTTTTTATTATATAAATAAACATCACCATCTACATCAATTGTACCATCATCATTAATTATGTAGTTTTTTATATTATATTTTTCACAAATAGCTTCGATTTCAGAACTATTTATATTTTCATTAAATTTTTTTAAGTATTTCATCGTATTTCATAATCATTTTTTAATAACTCTATGAGTTCTTCTTTAGATTTTGGTTTACCTATATCATGTGAGAATTCTACTAATCTATTTACTAATAATTTATCTTGTTGTATAATTTCTCTATCTATAAAATCCATAATTAAATCTTTATCTTCTCTATTAGATATCCCTACATATTCATTAGTTGTTATAAATAACTTTATTATTTTAGAAATTGGATTATTAGATATATCTAATTCTTTATAATATTTTGGTAAATAATCAATATTTTTAAGATTATTAGAATAACACAAAAATACACCACCTACTCTTTTAGGACCACCTATTAAAGAAGTTAATTGATTACCACTACAAGAAAAATTACCACCTATACTTTGAGGAGCACCTACCAAAGAAGTTAATTGATTAGAATAACAAGAAAAATCACCACCTACTCTTTGGGGAGCACCCTCTAAGGATATTAATTGATTACTATTACAATAAAAATCCCCACCTACATTTTGAGGACAACCCACCAAAGAAGTTAATTTATTACATTTACAATAAAAATAATTACCTACACTTTTAGGAGCACCCTCTAAGCTTGTTAATTGATTATAACCACAATGGAAATTCCCACTAACCTTTCTAAATTTCAAAGGTAATACAATTAAATTTTTACCACTTAAATCAACATCACCATCTACATCAATGGAACCATCTTCATTAATTATGTAGTTTTTTATATTATATTTTTCACAAATAGAATCAATTTCAGATCTATTTATATTTTCATTAAATTTTTTTAAGTATTTCATCGTATTTCATAATCATTTTTTAATAAATCTATTAGTTCTTCTTTAGATTTTGGTTTTCCTATATCATCTAAAAATTCTACTAATCTATTCGCTAATAATTTATCTTGTTGTATAATTTCTCTATCTATAAAATCCATAATTAAATTTTTATTTTCTCTATTAGATATCCCTACATATTCATTAGAAGTTATAAATAACCTTATTATTTTAAAAATTGGATTTCCACTAATACCTAATTTCTTATAAGTTTTAGGTAAATAATCTATATTTTTAAGTTTATTATTTCTACATAAAAAATCACCATAAACTCTTTTAGGAGCACCTTCTAAACTTGTTAAGTTATTACCACTACATTCAAAATCCCCACCTACTCTTTGTGGAGCACCTTCTAAGGATGTTAATTGATTAACACTACAATAAAAATCACCACCTACACTTTGAGGACAACCCACCAAAGATGTTAATTGATTATCACCACATTCAAAATAACCACCTATACTTTGAGGAGCACCCTCTAAGGATGTTAATTGATTAACACTACAATTAAAATCCCCACCTACTCTTTGAGGACTACCCACCAAAGAAGTTAATTTATTATTTCTACACCTAAATTCACCACCTACACTTTTAGGAGCACCCTCTAAGCTTGTTAATTGATTACATCCACAATGGAAATCTCCACTAACCTTTCTAAATTTCAAAGGTAATACTTTTAATTTTTTATTATATAAATCAACTTTACCATCTACATCAATGGAACCATCTTCATTAATTATGTAGTTTTTTATATTATATTTTTCACAAATAGAATCAGAACTATTTATATTTTCATTAAATGTTTTTATATATTTCATCGTATTTCATAATCATTTTTTAATAACTCTATGAGTTCTTCTTTAGATTTTGGTTTACCTATATCATGTGAGAATTCTACTAATCTATTTACTAATAATTTATCTTGTTGTATAATTTCTCTATCTATAAAATCCATAATTAAATCTTTATCTTCTCTATTATCATATATCACTCCTGTCCTATCAGATGTTGTAAATAACTTTATTATTTTAGAAATTGGATTATTCTTTATAAATAATTTTTTATAATATTTTGGTAAATAATCTATATTTTTAAGTTTATTATTATAACAAGAAAAATCACCATAAACTCTTTTAGGAGCACCCTCTAAGGTTGTTAACTGATTGCCACTACATTCAAAATTCCCACCTACACTTTGAGGACAACCCACCAAAGAAGTTAATTGATTAGAAATACAATAAAAACCACCACCTATATATTGAGGACAACCCACCAAAGAAGTTAATTTATTATAACTACAATCAAATTCACCACCTACTCTTTGTGGAGCACCTTCTAAGGTTGTTAATTTATTATCTCTACAATTAAAATAATCACCTACACTTTTAGGAGCACCATCTAAGGATGTTAATTGATTAAACTCACAATAAAAATTACCAACAACATTTCTAAATTTTAATGGTAACTCTCTTAAATTATTTCTTTTTAAGTTAACATTACCATCTACATCAATGGAACCATCTTCATTTATAGTATAATTAGTTATATTATATTTTTTACAAATAGCTTCGATTTCAGATCTATTTATATTTTCATTAAAATTTTTTAAGTATTTCATCGTATTTCATAATCATTTTTTAATAACTCTATTAGTTCTTCCCTGGATTTTGGTTTACCTATATCATCTAAGAATTCTACTAATCTATTAACTAATAATTTATCTTGTTGGATAATTTCTCTATCTATAAAATCCATAATTAAATCTTTATCTTCTCTATTAGATATCCTTCTATATTCATTAGATAATGTAAATAAATCTATTATTTTATAAATTGGATTATCATATACATATAATTCTTTATAATATTTTGGTAAATAATCTATATTTTTAAGATTATTAGAATCACACCAAAATACATCACCTACTCTTTTAGGAGCACCCTCTAAGGATATTAATTGATTATAACTACAATAAAAATTACCACCTATACTTTGAGGACTACCCACCAAAGAAGTTAATTTATTATCATTACAATTAAAATCCCCACTTACTCTTTTAGGAGCACCCTCTAAGCTTGTTAAGTTATTATCACTACAATCAAAATGACCACCTATACTTTGATGACCACCCACCAAAGAAGTTAATTGATTATCATAACAAAAAAAATCACCACCTACACTTTGAGGACAATCCATCAAAGATGTTAATTGATTAGAATAACAAGAAAAATCACCACCTACTCTTTGAGGAGCACCCTCTAAGGTGATTAATTCGTTAAAACCACAATTAAAAAAACCATTAACATTTCTAAATTTCAAAGGTAATACTTTTAATTTTTCATGACTTAAACCAACATCACCATCTACATCAATAGAATCATCTTCATTAATTATGTAGTTTTTTATATTATATTTTTCACAAATAGCTTTGATTTCAGAACTATTTATATTTTCATTAAATGTTTTTATATATTTCATCGTATTGTATAATCATTTTTTAATAACTTTATTAGTTCTTCTTTATATTTTGGTTTTCCAGCATCATGTAAGAATTCTACTAATCTGTTTACTAATAATATATCTTGTTGTATAATTTCTCTATCTATAAAATCCATAATTAAATCTTTATTTTCTCTATTAGATATCCTTCCATATTCATTAGATGTTGTAAATAACTTTATTATTTTAGAAATTGGATCATCTCCTATATATAATTCTTTATAATATTTTGGCAAATAATCTATATTTTTAAGATTATTATAATAACACCAAAATATACCACCTACTCTTTTAGGAGCACCCTCTAAGCTTGTTAAGTTATTATCACTACAATCAAATTCACCACCTATAATTTGAGGACAACCCACCAAAGAAGTTAATTGATTATCATAACAAGAAAAATCACCACCTACACTTTGAGGACAATCCATCAAAGATGTTAATTGATTATCACCACAATAAAAATCACCACCTACTCTTTGAGGAGCACCCTCTAAGGTGATTAATTCGTTAAAACCACAATTAAAAAAACCATTAACATTTCTAAATTTCAAAGGTAACACTTTTAATTGTCTATTGACTAAATTAACATTACCATTTACATCAATGGAACCATCTTCATTTATAGTATAATTAGTTATATTATATTTTTCACAAATAGCTTCAATTTCTGATGTGTTTGTAGATTCATTAAATGGTTTTATATATTTCATCGTATTTCATAATCATTTTTTAATAACTCTATTAGTTCTTCTTTAGATTTTGGTTTTCCTACATCATGTAAGAATTCTACTAACCTATTAACTAATAGTATATCTTGTTGTATAATTTCTCTATCTATAAAATCCATAATTAATTCTTTATCTTCTCTATTAGATATCCTCACATATTCATTAGATGTTGTAAATAAATCTATTATTTTATAAATTGGATTATTAAATATACATAATTCTTTATAATATTTTGGTAAATAATCTATATTTTTAAGTTTATTAGAAAGACACAAAAATATACCACCTACTCTTTTAGGTGCACCCTCTAAGGAGGTTAATTTATTATCACTACATTCAAAATCACCACCTACTCTTTGAGGACTACCCAACAAAGATGTTAATTTATTACCTCTACAATAAAAACCTCCACATATACTTTGAGGACAACCCTCTAAGGATGTTAATTGATTATAACCACAATCAAAAAAACCATCTACACTTTGAGGACCACCCTCTAAAGATGTTAAATGATTAGAAATACAATAAAAATCCCCACCTACACTCTGAGGACTACCATCTAAGGATGTTAATTGATTATCACCACATTCAAAATCACCACTGACATTTCTAAATTTCAAAGGTAATACTTTTAATTTTTCATCATACAAATTAACATTTCCATCTACATCAATAGAACCATCTTCATTAATTATGTAGTTTTTTATATTATATTTTTCACAAATAGAATCAATTTCAGAACTATTTATATTTTCATTAAATTTTTTTAAGTATTTCATTGTATTGTATAATTATTTTTTAATAACTCTATGAGTTCTTCTCTGGATTTTGGTTTTCCTATATCATCTAAAAATTCTACTAACCTATTAACTAATAATATATCTTGTTGTATAATTTCTCTATCTATAAAATCCATAATTAAATCTTTATCTTCTCTATTAGATATCCTTTCATATTCATTAGATGTTGTAAATAAATCTATTATTTCAGAAATTGGATTATTAAATATACTTAATACTTTATAATATTTTGGTAAATAATCAATATTTTTAAGATTATTAGAATTACACCAAAATATACCACCTACTCTTTTAGGTGCACCCTCTAAGGAGGTTAATTTATTATCACTACATTCAAAATCACCACCTATAATTTGAGGACAACCCACCAAAGAAGTTAATTGATTATCATAACAATAAAAATCCCCACCTATACTTTGAGGAGCACCCTCTAAGGATGTTAATTGATTAGAAGTACAATAAAAACCCCCACCTATATATTGAGGACAACCCACCAAAGAAGTTAATTGATTATCATTACATTCGAGCCACCCACCTATATATTGAGGACTACCTTTTAATGATGTTAGTTTATTAAAAGTACATCTAAAATTACCAATAACATTTCTAAATTTCAAAGGTAATACTTTTAATTTTTGTTTATATAAATAAACATCACCATCTACATCAATGGAGCCATCTTCATTAATAGTATAATTAGTTATATTATATTTTTCACAAATAGCTTCAATTTCTGATGTGTTTGTAGATTCATTAAATGTTTTTATATATTTCATCGTATTTCATAATCATTTTTTAATAACTCTATGAGTTCTTCTCTGGATTTTGGTTTTCCTATATCATCTAAGAATTCTACTAATCTATTTACTAACAATTTATCTTGTTGTATAATTTCTCTATCCATAAAATCCATAATTAAATCTTTATCTTCTCTATTAGATATCCATCCATATTCATTAGATAATGTTAATAAATCTATTATTTTAGAAATTGGATTATTAAATATACTTAATTCTTTATAATATTTTGGTAAATAATCTATATTTTTAAGTTTATTAGAATAACACCAAAATATACCACCAACTCTTTTAGGAGCACCCTCTAAGGTTGTTAATTTATTATCACTACAATAAAAATCCCTACCTATACTTTGAGGACAACCCACCAAAGAAGTTAATTTATTATCACTACACCAAAAATCACCACCTACACTTTTAGGAGCACCATCTAAGGATGTTAATTGATTAAAACTACATTCAAAATCATCACCTATACTTTGAGGACAACCCACCAAAGAAGTTAATTTATTATCACTACAATTAAAATCACCACCTATAGTATGTGGAGCACCCTCTAAGGTGATTAATTGACATTTATAACAATTAAAATTCCTACCTATACTTTGAGGAGCACCCTCTAAGGATGTTAATTGATTACTACTACAATAAAAATACCCACCTACACTCTGAGGACTACCCTCTAAGGATGTTAATTGATTATCACCACATTCAAAACTCCCACTAACCTTTCTAAATTTCAAAGGTAATACTTTTAATCCTTTATTATATAAATCAACATTTCCATCTACATCAATAGAACCATCTTCATTAATTATGTAGTTTTTTATATTATATTTTTCACAAATAGCATCAATTTCTGATATGTTTATATTTTCATTTAATGTTTTAAGATATTTCATAATATATATATTAAATAATTAATTGTAAATTACAATTTAATATATATATATTATGATAGAAATAATTTCAAATTTAGATAATGGTACTATAAAAATATCAGAAGTATATACTCCTGAATCTACACCAGATCTTGTTAGTATTGAATCAGAATATATAGTAAGTATTAATAATTTAGAGAATGTAATATCAATAGATAAATTTTTTTATGATACAATTGGTATTACTGATACAAGATTATTATTAAATTATTATAGAATTTCAAGGGATGGTATAAATTGGTCAGATTGGTTAGACCTTAATCATAATATTACTAATTTTCCAGATGTTAATAGCAAAGATCCAATGTATATTGATATAAAATGGGTTAGAGTGGGTACCAATCCTAATGGCACTATAAGAATTTTAGAATATTCATTAGATGGTACATTAGAACGTAATATAGTAGATGATACTACATCTACTACAGTTTTGAATCCAAAAGATAATATAATATTAAAGACTCCTTTTATTTATAAAGTGTTTAGTATATCTGATGTTGAAATTATAGCATCTGGAATTTTAGATATTAAATATCGTTATTCACAAGATAATAGTAGAACTTGGTCAAATTGGGAAATACTTACAAAGGAAAATATAACAACAACAAAAATAAATCCAATAAGATTTTTCCAAATTGAATACTCAGTAACTAATAATGGGGATGAAACTATTAATTTACAAGATATTAATCTAATTGGTGATTATCAAAATGTGAGTAAAGATTATTTTAAGACAAATATGATAGGAATAAGAGAATGTTGTTTATCTAATATTGTTGGTTATTTTGATGAAAATGGTAATTATATATCACCTGATAATACTGATACTACATCATGTGATTCAACATCTCAATTACCTCAATTATCTGAACAAGATAAAGCTAACCTGTATAACCCATATCAACAAAATGCTGCTTTAGAAATGTATAATAAAGTTAGTGTTGATGCTGAACAGATATATGGACATAGAGTTTTATACTTTTTAACTGATCCAGATAAGAAAGGTGAAGATCAAACATTACATGAATATCAATTATATAATGTAGTTTGTAATAATTATTTGAAAGTTGCAGTTGAAGATAATAAATTCCCAGATTCTCAAATAGTTATGAATCAATTTGATCTTAGTTTATTTGAATCTATGGTAGTCAATGTAACTAAAACACAATTTAAGGAAGTATTTGGTCCACAAAGAAGACCAGGTAAAGAAGATTTTTTATATTTTTGTGATATTAATAGAATATTTCAAGTAGATCATGCACAACAATTTAGAAGTTTTAATAATAGTGCTATCTATTATAAATTAGTTCTTAAAAAATACAACCAAAAAGCAAATGTTCAAGCAGGAACTCAAGATATTAAAGATAAAATTAATATGCTTACTAATAATAGTACAATCAATGAGTTATTTGGTGTTGAAAATAAACAAGATCAAGAAGCAGTTGCAAATAAACCACAAATGGCTACATTAACAGTGGATAAAATAAGATTAGAATATAAAGCAAAAATAGGTAGAGAACTAATTGAAAATTCATCAACTATAATTAGTAAATCATATTACGATTTATCTGAAGTTAAATACCAAGAAGTAGCAGTAAAATATAAAAACTTAAAACCTAATTTAGAAGTATTTGATAACTTAGGTTATATGCTATGGTTTAATATTAATAATTATATACCAACTGAATCTTATAATTTTATGAATTATTATGATAGAAATGAAGGATGGAAAGTTAATTTGGAAAATGATAAAATCAAAGTTGTATTGAATGGTGTTACATATGATTTTAATGTGAATGTTGATGAGGAAATATGGTATTGCTATATACTTAATATAGACCAACGTAATAGAAAAATTGAACAATTCTTATATAAGAGAAATGTAGATTTTGAAGAAGATGCTGGTAAATTGACAAATAACTTACTTAAAAAAATTACAAGTGATATAAAAGATATAACTCCAATTCAATATTATATGGAAAATACTAATTTTGAAATATTGGGCTCTGATATGAAAATAACTAATATAAGATTATTTAATGAAATTATACCAGAAGAACAACATAATAAAATATGTAACCAATATATAATCAGAGATGATTCAAAATATTTAGTATTTGCTGATAATGCTATTGATAAAATAATTCTACCAAAATTCCCATTAAATGAATAAAATATTTGTAATTAAAATAGAATATAATGTTTGATAAAATTAGAAAAAGAATTAATAGTTAAGTATTTATAGAAATAAAAAATAATATTGTTAAAGTTATAATTTAAGATATAAATATTAATATATAAAAGAAATATTAATATAATAATGGCTAATGGTATTAAATTTTCTTCAATAGAAGAAGGTGCATTAAGAATAGGAAATGCTAATATTGCAGTTAGACAAAATTCAGTATCTAATCCAAGTTCTTATTGGACTTCAATTGAACCAGTGAATGGTGGTTATACAGTTTATATTGATAAACCTGAGAATGGGCCAGCTGTTTACAACGCTAATTCTGATGCGGAATTAATAGCACTTGGGAATAAATTGTCAGGTCAAAGTTTTGCTAATATAAATCAATGTCTTACTTGGTTTAATAGTTATGAACCAGGGAATAGGAATTATTTAATAGATTCAAATAGAGATTTTAATTCTTCAAATTATAATATTAGTTGGTATTATTTTGGTAGTTATAAGCCTCAACAAGGTGAGCAGGTGACTATACAGATAAAAGGTCAATTAGGAGCAGATAGATCATATTTTGGGGTTTATAATAGTGGTGGAATGGTTGGAGTTGCAACTCTTTCTCCAGTAAATTATAATAATGGTATTTATACAAAAACATTTAATTGGAATATAAGTACTTCTACTAATACATATCTCAATCTATATCATATGTATAGTAGTGGAACATCTAACTCTACTATAGATTGGGTTAAATTAGAAAAAGGTTCAACTGCCACACCTTGGAGACCAGCAATGGAAGATCCTGAATACACCATAGATAAGTTTGTATTAAGTTCAGAAATACCACCAATTGTGACAGATGGGTTAGTATTGAATTATGATGCTGGTCTTATACCTTCATATCCAAGAGGGGGAACTGTTATAAATGATGTAAGTGGTTTTGGTAATAATGGAACACTTGTAAATGGTGTTGGTTATAGTAGTGATGGTGGTGGAAGTTTGAGTTTTGATGGTGTGAATGATTATGTACAAACTCCAATAAAACCAGATGTAAATTCTTTAACTATAACAATGTGGGTAAAAAGTAATAGTATAAGTTCTAATAAAATTTTTTTAAATGGATCAACAAGCCCATATACAACTGGTAGATTTTATTTTGCTATATACAATGGTAAATGGAATATGGGTATAGGTGGTGTTGCATGGGGTAGTGGTATAGTTTCTGCAACGACAGATTGGACATATATAACAATTTTAGTAAACAATAATATTGTATATATGTATGTAAATAATATTTTAAATAGACAATTATCTTCTAATAATGTGATATTGTCTAAAAATATTAGTATTAGTGATACAAATTATCCATGGGATGGAAATATAGGACAAATATTAATCTACAACCGAGCACTCACTCAACAAGAAATCCTACAAAATTACTATGCTGGGTTACAAAAATTCATACCAAAAGATGGTCTTGTCCTTTCTTTATCTCCACAAAATTCACATTTTTCTGGTAGTGCAATAACCAGTGTTAGAGATATAAGTGGTAATGGTAATGATGGTTCTATAAACAATGGTGTAGCTTATGTGAGAGAAGGTGGTGGTAGTTGGAGTTTTGATGGAGTGAATGATTTTATTGATCTTGGTTCAAATGCTATAGCCGAACTTGATAATTATAGTATTTCTATGTGGATTGATTTTTCAAAGGTTAGTGATGTACAATATTTTATTGGTGGAACATCTACAAGTAATGGTAGTATAAGATATAGTTCAGTGGATAATACACTTTTAGTTTATATTAGTGGTGCACCATCATTTAAGTGGATTGCTCCAAATGGATTTGTTAATTTTGTGATGGTTAGAAATTCTACTTCATCTTGTGACATTTATATTGATGGTATATTGAAAAGTACTTTAACAGGATTGAGTGGTAAAGGGTCATTTCGATATATGGGTGGTAGGTCAAATGGTTATTATTTCAATGGAAATATAGGACAAACTTTAGTATACAATCGAGCATTATTAGAATCTGAAATACAAACAATTTATGATGCAACGAAATCAAAATATAATACACCAGATATTAATTTATTTGCATATGGAGTTAAACAAGATTTATCTGGAGATGGTCAAACATTAATTAGGGTAGGTAATTCTGAATTACATAGGAGTCTACCTATTCAATCTAAGATGCGAGGTTGTTTGTTAAATGATGATGGAACTGTAAATTACTATTTATCAAATGATAGTGATCTATTAAAAGAAGATGGAATTACACCTTCTGTATTAGATGGTACTGATGGAAATGTAATGACTGAAATTCCATCATTCTATGTTTTAGAAAAAGATATGGATGGTTTTGCTTACACATATATAAGTGATCAACCTTTACCTGGATTTAAGTATATTCCCAAAACGTATCATGGTAGATATGAAGCTACTAAAAATAGGAATACTGGTAAATTGATGTCAATTATTAATACATCAACTACTTATAGAGGTGGGAATAATACCTCAGCTTGGGATGGTACTTATAGAAGTCTATTGGGACTACCTTGTACAACACAATCAAGAACAGTTTACAGAACTGGTGCTCGATTAGATAGAAGTTCTAATTGGAATATCAGCACTACTTTAACTGATTATGTTGTAGCATTATTATTTAGAGTAGAATATGCTACTTATAATTCACAAGCTACATTTAATTCAACCTTAACTGCAGAAGGTTATAAACAAGGTGGTTTAGGAGCTGGTGTAACTAATATAAATAGTACATTATGGAGTAGTTATAATGGATATAATCCATTTATACCCTGTGGTTATACAGCAGAATTGGGTAATAGAACTGGTGTTAAAGATTTTGTAATGCCATCTGAATATGGCACTTTAACTACACAAGTGAACAGATATCGAGGTATAGAACTCCCTTTTGGTCATATATGGAAACATAGAGATGGTTTTGTTATTGAACTAAGTGAAAATTATACAGTAGCTAAGTATTATATTTTTGATAATCCTGATAATTTTACTGATACTAAAACAGCAAATACTAGATATTTATGTGATATGCCATCTGAAAATGGTTATATTAAAACATTGAATAAATATACTAATATTGCAAGCACAATTGGAGGTTCTTCTGGATCTTGGTCATACGACTACGCTTACGTTAAAAACGACGGAGCGGGAACCCTGCGTGGGTTCCTTTCGGGTGGTGATGCGTATAACGGCTCGATTGCCGGCTTGGGTTGCTCGAATGCGCTTAATTCGCCTACGAATGCGAGTGTGAATATCGGTGCTCGCCTGTGCTATAACGAGGAAAATATAATTATAGAATCAAATTAAAAATTTAACAACTAATTAAAATAATCCCATATAATCTAAATCTAACACACCTGCTATTGCAGGTGTTAAAAAAATTAAAAGAAAATATGGAAAAAGAAAAAGTTGATGATGGAAGCTTAAAATTCCTAAACATCGAAAGAAACAAAAAAAGTAGAGAATTTAATTGTAAAGAAATATCAATCCAAGAATTGGTAAATAGAGATATTTATTTAATTGAATATTTGGATGATGTGAAAACTAGATATGGTATGAGATATTTAGTTTATATAAAATTTAATTTGGATGATAGTGAAATAAACGGTAGAAAGTTTTTCACTAATTCAGAATCAATAAAATATATACTTGATAAAATTAGAGAATTAGATGCCTTTCCTCGTAAAGTTACTGTTAAAAATATAGGTAAAAAATATATTTTGGAATAAAATTATAAAAGGTTGTATATGTTAGCGTGGGTTCCTTTCAGGTGGTAATGCGAATAACGGCTCGAATGCCAGCTTAGGTTACTCGAATGCGAATAATTCGCCTACGAATGCGAATGTGAATATCGGTGCTCACCTATACTATAACAAATAAATAAAAATTAACATATAAACCATACCACTTGGTAAAAAACAACAAACTAAAAATGCTTTGGTAACGTAAGTGAAGAAGATAAATTAAGTTATAGCACATTAAAAATATATGAAAAGAATAGGAAATTTATATGATAAGATAATAAATATAGAAAATCTTAAATTAGCTGATGAAAATGCCAGAAAAGGTAAATTAAAATCATATGGTGTTAGAAAACATGATGAAAACAGAGAAGCTAATATTATATCATTATATAAACAATTAAAAAATAAAACATATAAAACTTCTAATTATAATATTTTTAAGATATATGAACCGAAAGAACGTGAAATATACCAATTACCATATTTTCCAGATAGAATAGTGCATCATGCAATTATGAATATCTTAGAGCCTATTTGGAAAACAATATTCACATTTGATACATTTTCTTGTATCAAAAAGAGAGGAATACATGGTTGTATGCAAAAAGTAAAGAAATCTTTAAGAGATGATAAAAATACTAAATATTGCTTAAAAATGGATATAAAAAAATACTATCCTTCTGTTGATAATAATATATTAAAAAATATAATAAGGAAAAAAATTAAATGTAAAGATACTTTAGATATACTTGATGAAATAATAGATTCAGCTAAAGGAATTCCAATTGGTAATTACCTTAGTCAATATTTTGCTAATGTATATCTTACATATTTTGATCATTATCTTAAAGAAGAAATGAAAGTGAAGTACTATTTCAGATATGCTGATGATATGGTAATTTTCAGTAATAATAAAAAAGATTTAAGAGAAATTTTAATTAATATACAAAATTACCTAAAAGAAAATTTAAATTTAGAATTAAAATCAAATTATCAAATATTTCCTACAGATATAAGAGGAGTTGATTTTGTTGGATATGTTTTCAGAACAACTCATATTTTTATAAGAAAAAGTATAAAGAAAAATTTTGCTAGAAAAGTAGCTAAATTATATAAGAAAAATATATCAATAAAACAATTTAAGAATAAAATTGCTTCTTGGTTAGGTTGGTGTAAATATGCCAACTGTAAAAAATTAGTGAAAAAATTATATAATATATATGATAAAAAATTAATATTATGTATGAACAACGTCAATTTATGATTTTCAATATTTCTGAATTAGAAACAATCAATTTTTCAGAAGTTTTAGAAACTTCAGAAGAAACATTAAGAAAAAGTTTAGATGGTACTAAAACTTTTGTTAAATGGGAATCTCAAGGGATTCCCGAATCAGTGCAAAATTTAACCACAAAAGAAGGTCCATATACATACTCTGAAATTTTAGAATTTTTAAGTGGTCCAGAATGGATAGAAGAAATTATTATAGATCCTACTTCTATAATAGAGGAAGAACCTTATATACCTTATGAGCCAGATATACCAGATGATTTATTTTTAGATGGTATTGATATGTAGTGAATAATACATATATTTATACTAATAATTTGCATATATCAAAATTTTATTGTATCTTTGCAAAATAAAATAGATAACTAATGCAAAAAGAAATTATTGTTATGGTTGGCACACCACTAAGTGGTAAAAGTACATATGTGAAAAATAACTATCCACATTATAAAGTAATATCAAGAGATGATATTATTATGGAATTAAGTAATAGTGATAATTATAATGATGCTTGGTTAAATGTTGATCAAAAATTAGTTGATAAAATATATAATGAAAGATTAAATACATTATTATCTAATAATGAAAATATAGTGATAGATAAAACTAATATGAATGTTAAATCTCGTTCTAAACTAATATCAATTATACCTAAAGACTATTGTAAAATTGCAGTAGTTATGCCAATATTAAGTGATGAAGAGTATGAAAAAAGAAATACTAATAGATTCATAACAGAAAATAAAGACATATCATATAATGTATTTAGAAGTATGACTGATAGTTTTGAACCACCTACTAAAGAAGAAGGTTTTAATTATATTTTGAACATTTAATATATAAAAATAAAAATAATAATATGATAAACATTGATAAATATGATGGTTTTGTCTCTAAAAAAATAGAGAATGATAATTCAGATAGTATGATATTTACAGATTATTATGATTCATTAGGTAAAAACCCACCAACATCTGATAATTATTGTCAAAGATTAATGTCAAAAATGCTTAAATATGATAATATGTTATTGAAGTGTACTGAATCAGAGGAAAGAAAAAAAATAATTGAAAATATTTTGGAAGATCTTAAATTTCGTGGATCAAGTATTAAGATATTCTCTACCAACTCTGGTTGGAGACGTAGAATGTTTGCTTTAGGTGCACTTATAACAGATAATAGATATGAAGTAAAAGAAGATAATGGTGAAAAATTATTAATTTTTTTAGGTTCTACCTCAAGTGGATGTTTTAATTTTAGTCCAGATGGTGGTGTATTTGGACAAGATGCTGGATTTTTCTTATTTAGGACAGCAACAGGATTAGCAATGTTTACTGAAGATTTTTGGGATTCCCCTGAAAAAACAATAGAAAATATTGAATCTAATAAGGAAAGATATACTATATCCTTAGATTATATAAAAAACACTATAACTGATTGGAATGCAACTAATAAAAGATATGAATCATAATAATAAATCAGTAATAAGAAAAGAGTCACACTAATTGTATTAAATTAAAAATTGCCTGAAGTACAAAGGATCGTATTCAACTTTGAGTTTATATTTTATATAAGCAAATAGAAGTTCTAAATCGTAAGTTAGCACAGTTGGTGACTCTGAAATGGTACCTGTATAGGAAAAGTCACATAAGTAGAATTAACCTTAGGAAGTGCAACCTTATTTGGTTGGATGAGTTCGAATCTCATATTCTACTCTAAATATTTTTAATATGAAATTGAAAGAATTTATAGAAAAATTTATTGAGCCTAATTCTTTAGTTAGGCTTTTATATAAAACCAATGATGGTCACATGATTGTTGGTGAAGATTGGAATTCTGTGTCCATGGAGCATGATATTCTTTATCAAAAAGGTAAATTTAGGCATTATATTAATAATGAAGTAATAGGTATTGCTAGTATTTTTATACATGGACATTATTCAGAATCAATTAATATAGTAATTGAAAAACTTGAAAATCAGCCATACTTAGATGAAGTAGAATATGAATCAATTTGTGAATCAAATTGTTATTAAATATGGTAAAATTAGAAGCAAAAAAGATCAAGATGGTAATATAATTATTTCATTTAGTAGTTTTGAATATTTATTAAATTGTTTAGATAATCAAAAAGAGGAAATAGATTTAATTGAAACTATTTAAGTAAAGATTGAAAAATTTATATAGATTATCCAACATTTGTAGAGATAAATACATAACTATGATGATTTTATTAATATTAGAGAATGGACTGATAAATATTGAAAATTAAAAACATATTCAAATTAAAAGATAAAATAACTAAATAAATAAAAATATGAGAAACATAAAAGTAGAAGTAATTAATCTAAGCAAGAGCTTAGAATTACCTATGTATTCAACAAATGGTGCAGCTGCTATGGATGTAAGAGCTTGTTTTGATAGTAATGAAGAATTAATTTTTTATACAGCAAATGCAATTGAAAAATTTATCCCAAATATGGATAAAACTTACACATTAGCCCCTTTGGAAAGGGTATTAATACCAACTGGTTTGAAAGTAGCAATCCCAGAAGAATGGGAAATTGATGTTAGACCAAGAAGTGGTTTGGCTTTGAAAAATGGGATTACAGTATTAAATACACCTGGTTTAGTAGACTCTGATTATAGAGGTAGTATCTGTGTTATTTTGATTAACCTATCAAATGAAGATTTCCATTTCACTCATAGGGATAGAATAGCTCAAATCTCTATTACAGAAGCAACAAAGGTAGATTGGGTATCAGTAAATGAATTACCAAGCACAGAAAGAGGTGAGGGTGGATTTGGACATACTGGAAAAAAATAATAAAAACATGAAAGTATATGTAAATTACCTATTGAATTTTTAAAATAATTCTACATGTTTATTTACAATATTAAATATTTCAATTATGAAAAATGTAAATTTAGAAGTTGCTAAATTAGCAAAGGAAAAAGGATTTAATGAAAAATGTTTTCACTATTATATAGTGGATTTTAATGCAGATGGTATTCAAATACAACATCCAACTCCTATTATGGATAATCCAAACATTTTACAACTTAGTAAAGCAAGTGAAAAACAATTACATATAATATCAGCACCATATCAATCTCAATTACAAACTTGGTTAAGAGATAATCACATGATTGATATAATAGGTAAATTATTCAATGTTAAAGGTAAGAAAATGTATGCTTTTGATATTTGTAAGAATTCTATTTATATCAAATGTGAGAAGAAAGACACTTATGAGGAAGCTTTAGATATTTCACTTTTAGAAGCACTTAATTTAATAAAAAATGATGATTTAGTTATCTAAATCATCATTTTCATTATTTTCTTGCTTATTTTCTTGCTCTAACTTTTTTTGTCTTCTTAACTTCATTTCTTTTACCTTTTCATCATAAGCTGCTTTTTTTTCCTTTATTTTAGTATTTATTAATAACTTCCAAGTATTTATATCATGTACCATATAAGTTCTTATACGCTCACTCATAACAAAATTATTCACTTCACAGAAATTTTTATAATCTTTATGTAAATCTGATGATACTTGTATCATTACTTGTTTCATATTTGTTGGTTTAATAGGATATTGAAGGGTAATTGGTATCATATTATCTTTATGTGTTAATTTATCAGCTATTTCCCTTTCTTTTATCTTAGCCTTAATTTTATTATTTAATTTTTTGAGTTTTTCCTTTCTCCTTTTTTTAATTTCTTCATCTAATTTTTTATATCTTCTTATCCTAGTACTTTCAATATTCTTATATAAACTTTGTTTTATTTGTTTTTTCTTACTTGTTTTATATTTTTTTAATTCATCTTTCATTTTAGATTTTAATCTAATTTTCTCATTCTCTATATTAGCAATTACTTTTTCCCTCTCTTTTTCCTTATATTCCTTAGTAATTAATTTAGCATCTTTCTGAGCTTTTATCAAAGCTTCTGCTTTAATTTTAGTTAATTCTTTTTTATAGGTATCTTTATAGATTTTTTTAAGTTCGTTTTCTTTATTTTTATGGAATTTTTTTATTTCTTTATCTTTTTCTTTTTCTAGTTTCCTAAGATAGAGTATTCTATCTTTTGTTCTAACTATTAACTTCCTCTTTTCACTATTTAATTTGCGAATTTCGGTTAATAATCTTTCCTCTTCCAATTTTACTTCATCTAACTTACTCATAATTATATTATATTATTTGATATACTAAAAGTTTTTATATAATTTTAGTGAGGCATCAATAGAACATCTAACATCTTTTTCACAATATGTTTTTATGGATTCTAAATCACCTCTCCAAAAATATTCATTGACTTCATTGCCTTTCATTAAATCTTTTGGTGATTCAACACCAATCTCATATAACATCTCATCAAAACTATAAGAATATTGAAATTTTAATTTCCAATCCTCGAACATATCAACAATTCTGATGTCCCAAGGTTTTTTACCATATAAATTAATTATATTAGCTGGTTCTATATCATATTTACATAATTTATGTAATAACCATGGTATATCAAATGATAATATTTTATATCCAGATAATTTATAATTTTTAGTTTCTACCTTCTTTAATAAATTATTGAAAGATTCTACAATATGCCTTTCATCCTCACCATAATAAGATCTAATTTGCTTCTCTTGATTATTATCAACATAACCAAATGATATACAACATATACTACCATATGTACTTAAAATACTACAATTTTCTTTATATGCATCCTCAACATTATCATATTTTTCATTCCATAGCGTTTTATTATATTTATCAATAAATAAATCATATCCTCTTATATCATAATTTTTGAAATCTTCTAAAGTTTTATAACTTCCTCTACATTCTATATCAAAGTGAAATAATTCCATATTTTTATATTTTAATATTATATATGGAAATATGTGAATGTTTGTGGAAATTTCATACATTAAATAATATATAATGAAAAATATTTTATATAATTCTCACCAAACTTAAAACATATACAATTTTTGATTATATAAATTATCCATTATAAAAAATAAATAAAATAATATATGAACAAACTACAAAAAGATGAAATTCTTAAAGCTGCTACAGAATATTTTAAGGGTGATGTCCTAGCAGCTGATGTGTGGATGAATAAATATGCTTTAAGAAATGAAGAACAAATTTTTGAAAAAACTCCGGATGATATGCACGATAGATTAGCATCAGAGTTTGCACGTATTGAATCCAAATATAAAAACCCAATTGATAAAGAAACTATTTTTAACCTATTAAAAGATTTTAAGTATATAATCCCAGCTGGTAGCCCAATGTCTGGTATTGGTAATGATAATCAAGTAGTATCAATCTCAAATTGCTTTGTTATTGGAAATACTGAGAATTCAGATTCTTATGGTGGTATTATGAAAATTGATGAAGAACAAGTACAACTAATGAAAAGAAGAGGTGGTGTGGGAATTGACCTTTCACATATCAGACCAAAGGGATCACCTGTTAAAAATTCAGCACTAACATCTACTGGTGTAGTTCCTTTCATGGAAAGATATTCTAATAGCACAAAGGAAGTTGCACAAGGTGGTCGAAGAGGGGCACTCATGATTTCTTCTTCCGTTCATTCAATTGATATTCATGACTTTATAGATTCAAAATTAGAACAAGGTAAAATCACTGGTGCTAATATATCAGTTAAAATTACAGATGAATTTATGAAAGCAGTTAATAGTGAAAGTGGATTATTTATCCATACCTACCCTATTGAAATGCGATTGAATTTTGGGGATATTAAGCCAGATTTTGAATTAGATGTAACTTATAAAGGTGAAAAAGATGGAACGTATTATAAGGTTTCTGATGCTAAAAAACTTTGGGATAAGATAATCATAAATGCTTGGAAATCAGCTGAACCTGGTGTACTATTTTGGGATACTATCATAAATGAATCTGTACCTGATTGTTACCCAGAACATGGTTTTAAGACTGTTTCTACAAATCCATGTTTTCCAAGTAGTGAATATTTATTAACAGAAAATGGATATGAAACTTTTGGTGAGTTATATAAGAAACAATGTTTGAATAAAGTTATTACTGATAATAGAATTTCTTATAATGAAGATGGTGGTGTTGAAAGTCCAGAAAAATGGGTGATAGATAGTAATAAAGAGGGTGTGACTATTAGAGAAGCTAGTGAAGTATTTTTAACTCAAAAAAATGCTGAGATTCTTGAATTAGAATTTAAGAAAGGTTTTAAGTTACGTTGTACTCCAGATCATCACATTGCTACTTTGAGAGGTATGGTTGAAGCAAAGGATATTACAGAAGATGATAAAGTTTTAATACCTACTGCAGAATTAACTGAAAGTATAATTGGTAAATTACCACAAACAGATGATGAAAGAATTGCTTATCTTATTGGTATGATAGCTGGTGATGGTTGTTTTTCCAAATCAAATAATAGAGTATGTATAGATATTTGGGGTGACGATAGTGATAGAATGTCTAATATAGTTATGAAAATTATGGATGAATTATATGAATCCAAGGGCAAATTGGTTAATATTAAAAATCGTAATTTATCAAAGTATATAATTATTAAAAATGAAAAAGCAAATAAAATTAGAATAGCATCAGCTTGGTTATATAAATTATTAACTACTGAATATGGTTTTAACGAAACAAATAAACAAGTAGTTCCTAATTTTATTATGTCTAATGCTAGAAAAGATTTGGCAAAATATTATTTAGCATCATTATTTTATTGTGATGGTACATTAGGTGGTAATAAAAAAAGTGGGTTTAGTGTTAGACTTGCTCAAAGTAATAAAGAATTTTTACAACAAGTTCAATTGCTTTTACAAGCAAATGGGTTATTATTTTCTTTATATAAAAGGAGAGAAGCCGGATATCGAAAATTACCAGATGGTAAAGGTGGATTAAAAGAATATTTTACTAAAGCTAATTATGAATTAATTAGTGTGAATGGTAGTATATGGAATTATTTAGATATAATAGGTTTTAATGGATATTCTAATAAAGAGAATAAAGTGACCAAAGATTTACATAGTGATTGTTATAGATTTAATAGTTGTGTCACTGATAAAATGATATCTAGAAATGTGATAGGTAGAGAAGATGTATATTGTATAAAAGAACCAATTACTAAAAGTATAATCGTAAGTGGCTTATCTACAAGAAGATGCGGGGAGATTCCTTTATGTCCATATGATAGCTGCCGTCTATTAGCACTTAATTTATACTCATATGTTAAGAATCCATTCACTCCACAAGCTGAATTTGACTTTGATTTATTCAAGCAACATGCTAAGATTGGTCAGAAGTTAATGGATGACTTAGTAGATTTAGAAATTGAAAAGGTAGATAAGATTTTAGAAAAGATTAATAATGATCCAGAGCCTGAATATGTTAAGAGAACTGAGCGTGAATTATGGGAAAATATACATAGAATGGGATCTTTGGGTAGAAGAACTGGGTTAGGTATTACAGCTGAGGGTGATATGCTAGCAGCAATGAATATGGTATATGCTTCTGATGAGGCTATTGAATTTGTTACGAAAGTCCATGAAGTGTTAGCGATATCTGCTTATGAATCATCAGTAGACATGGCAATTGATAGAGGTAAATTTGAGATTTATGATGCTGAAAAGGAATTAAATAGTCAATTTATCCAAAGAATTAAGGCAACTCATCCAGAACTTTATGACAGAATGGTTAAATATGGTAGACGTAATATTTCATTACTTACTATTGCTCCAGGTGGATCTGTGAGTATATGTACACAAACTACATCTGGAATTGAGCCAGTTTTCAAAGTTTCTTATAAAAGAAGAAGAAAGATTAATCATAATGATAATAGTAGTAAGAGAGTATTCATAGACTCTGAGGGACAAGCTTGGGAAGAATATAATATATTACATCAAAAATTTGCTATATGGGCTGAGATAAATGGATATGATGTTAATGATATTATTAATAATTATACAGAGGCACAATTAGATGAATTGATTATGAAATCTCCATATCACAAATCAACTGCTAATGATATTGATTGGGTTCAAAAGGTTAAATTACAGGGCTCAGTACAAAAATGGGTGGACCACTCAATTAGTGTTACTGTTAATATTCCTAAAGAAACTTCAGTGGAAACAGTAAGTCAAATTTATAAAACTGCATGGGAAACTGGTTGTAAGGGCATGACTATTTATAGAGATGGGTCAAGAGATGGTGTTTTAGTATCTAATAATGATAATAAACAACCACAAAATGTATTTACTGAAACAAATGCACCAAAAAGATCTAAAAAAATTGAGGCTGGTGTTATTAGATTTCAAAATGAAAAAGAAAAATGGATTGCTATTATTGGTATAGTAGAAGGTAGACCATATGAAATATTTACAGGTAAAGCTGATAGTTTAGTTATACCACCATCAATTGAAAAGGGATGGGTTGTTAAGGTAAAGATTCCAAATGAGAGAACTCGATATGATTTTCAATTCTTAGATCCAGATGGTTATACAATTACCATTGAAGGTTTAAGTAGGACTTTTGATAAAGAGTATTGGAATTATACTAAATTAATATCTGGTATATTAAGACATGGTATGCCATTACCTAATGTAGTAAATCTTATTTCAGGTTTGACATTTGATAATGAAAATATCAATACATGGAAAAATGGAGTTATAAGAGCAATTAAGAGATATATCAAAGATGAAACTCAAATATCTGGTGAAGTTTGTCCCAATTGTGGAGCTGAAACAATGATCTATACCGATGGATGTAAAAGTTGTACGAGTTGTGGGCACTCTAAATGTGGTAGCTAAATAAAAAAGGAGATTAAAAAATCTCCTTTTTTCATAATAAATATTAATATATAAATAAAAAATAAAATATGAAAACTATTAAAAATTACAATGAATATGTGAATGAAACATATAATGATACTATTTCAGATTTAATAAAATTTAAGGATGAATTAAATGACACTATTATTGATTATTTAGAAGAAATGGATTTATTTAGTGAAGAAGTTTATTTAATAATAAATAGAATAACTCTTAATGTAAGTTATGGTCCATTAAGTGATGATGAAGAAAATGATTATTATCCTATTAAGGATTGTATCACAGAAGAAGATGATGAATATGTACCAATTTCAGATATAATTAATGATATAGCTTCAAGATATATATTTGTGAGATAAAAAAAGAAAATTATGAAATACTTAAATTATTTAATTCAAAAAAGGAGATTTTTAATCTCCTTTTTCATAATAAATATTAATATATAAATAAAAAATAAAAAACCCAATCTATTAATTTAGATTGGGATTTTTTACTATAAGAAAGGAAATTGTTTCAGTTCATATCTTTTATGAAACTTTTTAGATAATCTGTTTTCAAAATCTTTTAATAGAGATTCTGGTATTGTGATATTCAACTTTTCAAATTCCTCTAAAATCTCTTGCTTAGTGAAGCACATTTCAGATATTCCATCAGTCCATTGGTCTAATGAAAGTCCCCAAGCTTTCTTACCTACAATAACTCCTTTTACTATTTTAGGATGTCTTGTTTTTATTGGTGATAATTTATAATCACCATTTTCAAATCTTTTGAAAGTCTCCTTAGCATTGTAGCCATCTTTATCATATGTAACTACTACATCAACTCCACTAAATGTCAATAAACCACTTCGATAACTATTAAGGAAAAAATTAAACATTTCATTAAAATTGTTAGAATATGTTTTCATTTTTCTATCTCTTTTAGAACCTATTTCTTTTTTCCTTTGTTCTATTCGCTGGTTTTTTGTCAGGCGTCCAAGCTACCTCCTTGCGATTTTTCCATAACTGTTTATTTTTTATTTTATATATAAAAAATTATTATTGTTTTAACTTTTTTGTTATAAATAATATAATTAATATGAGAAATAAATTACCAAAAGACCAATGGAAAGTTAAATATTCAATTACAATTGATAATCATTTATTAGATATATTTGAAAACTATTTAATGAAAATGATATAGATAATAAGTCAAAATACATCGAGTGGTTGATTAGTGAGGATATGAAAAATAAAAAAGAAATTTAAGATATGGAATATAAGAGTGAATATGGGCAATTTTTCACAGCTGAGGATATGTGTAAAAAAGTCATTGATATAGTTAATAATATAAAACCATTAACTGGTGATGCTTTGGAGCCTTCATTTGGAAATGGTAATTTTATCAAATATTTATCGTTGTATGATGTTAATGTAGATGGAGTTGAAATAGACGAAAGTCATTTTAATTCATATAAAAATAGCAATGTTAATTTATATAATGAGGATTTTTTATTATATGAAAATAAGATGTATGATTTTATCATTGGTAATCCACCATATATTGAATTATGTTATTCATTTTATGATAAAAAAATACAAGATCAGATAAAAAAGAAATATAAAGGTATATCAAATGGTAGGATTAATTTGGTTCATATTTTTATGAAAAAATCAATGGATATATTAAAAGAGGATGGTGTCATTGCCTATCTATTACCTTCTGCTATCTTAACATCACCTACATATAAAAATATAAGAGCTGAGATATACAATAATTATAATGTTGAGTATTTGATTGAGGATGTATCATTTCAAAATGTGGCTATAAAGGTATGTTTATTAGTAATAAGGAAAAATAAGACAAATGATAATTATTTTTATCTTAACAATGATAATTATTTTATCATGAAAGACTACAATAAGTTTGATAAAACAAATAAGACATTGAAAGATAGTGGTTTTAATGTATCTATTGGTGAAATTGTTTGGAACTTAAATAAGGAGAAATTGAATGATGTATCTGGAAATATTTTAGTTTATAGTAGTAATATAGATAGAAATAAATTAGAATTGATTGTAAATAATAATAAAGAAAAAAAACAATATATACAAGATGTTGATATAAAGTATCAAAATTGTATAATATTTCCACGGACAGTATCAAAGAAAATCAAATATTATTACATTACAAATAATACTAATATGGTATTTGAAAATCACGTTTTAGTATTAACTCACAATAATAAGGAAATGTTAGATATAGTATATGAAAACTTAAATAAAGGAATATATGATGATTTATTGGTTAGTTTTTTCAATTCCTCTAATTTAACAAAAGGTGAATTATTATCATTACCATTATAAAAAAGGAGAGTTTATTATAACTCTCCTTTTTCTTTTAGTAAATTAATTACAAAATTGAAATTATCATCTCTTAATTTTATATCTGAATAAATTGTTTTATCAATCAACATTCTTCTCATATAAAAATCAAATACACCTTCTAATGATTTGAATAAATCTTTGAAATATTTTGCACATAATTTTTTTAACATTTTATCAAAATAATTATAATTTTCTTCAAAATTTGGATTATTTTTCAATAATAATGTATTTTGACCATAAAATAAAGTTGTTGTATTTTTAATTTTACAAGAAAACAAATATAAGACATCATTTTTTGGAAAACCTGAATTCCAAGTAATTTTTTTCTTACCACTTTTACACTCAATCCATACTACAAAACCATTTATACAAATAATAAAATCTGGATCTTTTTGTTTACCAAATGGTTGATATACAAAAATGTTTTCATTTGCTAATTCTTCAATTTTCTTATTTTTGTTTTGTTTTAGTAGATTAATCTTTGGATTTTTTATATCTATTTCAGTTAAGTATTTACTTAGAATAGCTTTCACTGAGTCTTCATGTTTCATACTACCAAAGTTATTGACATTGTATTTTAATTCATATAATTCATTTAATATTTTATTTAACATATATTTTTTTAATTTATACAAATATAAATCTATTTTTTAACATATGCAACTTTTTATTAAATAAAATTAATAAAAACAGATATAATTTATAACTATATCTGTTTCAAATAATCTAATATTTTATCTACCTCTTCATTTCTTTTTTCACCATGTAAAACCTTTATATGTTTTTTATCTTCTGGTATTTTATAAAATCTTTTGGGTGTATCTTTTTCACTCCAAGTATAATCACCCTCTTTACTATCAGTATATATTTTTTTAACTGTATCTAATCCATCACATATATTTACATAACACAATGGAAATCCTATATTAGATTTTTTCCAACTAAGTACATTATATATTGTTTCTTCATGGTAAGGTGCATAATAGAATGTATCTACTAATTTTACTAAAACATAACATAATTCTTTCCATGTTTTTATGAATCCCAAACAATTTCTATTCATAAGCATAATGCCAGTTGTTCTATAAACTCCTCTATCAGTTTCTTTCAGTTGTAAGAATTGCATTAATGGCCACTCTAATGCTAATTTATTATCAGGAGTTGGCCAAGTCCCATTAAGAAAAGGATTCCCATGTTCTCCATTTTCATCTACATACATCATATAACCATGTATACCTTGAGTACCAATAGGATAATCAGATACTAATGGCATCCAATTAAATAAATCATTTATTAATGGTGTTGCTAAACAATCTGAATCTAAATAACATATTTCATCCCAACCTTCTTCAATTGCCATTTCCATAGCTATTGTTTTAGCACATAGAATTTTATATATTCTTTCACTATTTCTATTTACATAAAAATTACCAGATTCTATAATATCATAATCTGTTATGCTTTTATCAGATATATCTAAATCAATATTACGAACATATACATTATTAAATTTTAATAATTTGATTATTTCTTCATTTGAAATATTAATACAATATACAATTAATGGTATATTTGAAAATAATTTAATAGATTTTGCTAAGTTTATAGCAACTTCTAAGTAATCTACTGTTATATGTGTTATAAATACTCTTTTCATATTACATTTTCATAAATTTTTGTATGGATATAAGATTTATATTTTCCATAATTAATTCTTTATCATATTTATAATAACCATTATTGTAGTCATTAATAAATTGATTGTTTTCTTTTTTCTGAATAATTCCACAACCATGATCAGTATCAACACAATACATTAATAATTCTCTATGATCTATACGCATTTTTATCCATGCTTTCCAAACATCACCATTCCAAGCAACTATATTATTTTCTATAGCTTTCTCAATTGGTATAATTTGAGCTTCATAAGAATATGGAATTATATCATGAACTACAATAGTACCATTTTCATTAAGTATTTTTAGACTATTTAATATGTCTCTATATGTAAAATCTGCATGGTGTAAACCATCAATAAATATTATATCAAACTTTTTAGTATTTATATTAAAGAATTGATCTGATGTCATTGTGAAATCAGCATTTGCTTCTGGATCTGGATCGATACTTATTTTTTCATCTATTATAACTTCATTATAAGATATTTTTTCTTGAGTTCCTATTTCTAAAAATGTTTTGTAATTATGTTTCACTATTAAGTGATTAATTATTTGGTATCTTGTCATTAATTAAAGTATTTTTTTGTTGTTGTTTTGAAATCATAAAAATATAATATTTTATTTATTCTTTCTTGTGTTACTATTCTATCTAACATTCTTGTTGCCCATTCATCATCTTCACCAGTTTTCACATCTTTGAAAAATTCAGTTATATTTGATTTTTTATGTACCATTAGATGATTTGGTTGTCTATAATAAGCTTCATCTTTCTCCATATATTCATATTCTCTACCATACTTAACTAATTTAGGATTATTCCCATCAAATGTTATTTGAGCATCAAATACTATAACATCAGGATTATTTTCCATTTTTTCTAAAATAGAATCTACATAATTATCAGATATTAAATCATCATCATCTATAAAGCAAACATATTCACCATTAGCCATATTTAATGCATCATTTCTTTTTTGCCCAATACTTCTTTTAGCATTATCTGATATTATTATAATTTCCACATTTTTATCTATAATCTGTGGTTCTAAAATATTAAGTAATCTATCTAAGAAATCTTTTCTTCTTTCTAATAAAGAGCAAATAAGAATAGATAATTTTAATTTAGAATCTTGCTTAAATTCTTGTTCATTAAGTGTAATCTTTGGTTCGAGATTCTTTTTTTGTAAAACTTCAAATTCTGGTTTCCATTTACATAGTTCACTAAAACTCATATTTTTGTGCTCCAAATTTAATTTATCAAAATATACCCTTTCTTTTGATAAATCTCTAATCCCACCCTTTTCTTCTGTTGTTGAACATTCATAATGTATCATAGGTGAATTTAATACATAAGCCCCTTTATAACCTTTTGTATATAAAGTTGAATATATATAATCATCTCCAAAGAAAAACTCTAATTCTTCTGGAATATTATTATAACATTCCTTTCTGATTATAAAATCCCAACCTTGTCTATATATATTTTCCTCTATTTTATAATCCAATCCTTCAGACCATTTACTATAATTTTTATTATTAGTCACATGATTAACTATAGCAATATTAGGTTCTAATTCAAGTACTTCAATTGCTGATGATAAAAAATTTGGACATATTCTAACATCATTATTTAACATACATAAATATTTGGTATTAGCTATTTCAGCAAACCAATTCCATATATGATTAAGCGGTTGATTATAAGTATTTTGATAAAATCTAAAATACTCAATGTTTTTTGGTAATTTTGACATTAATAAAGAATCAAAATATTCTTTTGTACCTTCTTCAATACTATTTTGATCTACTATCATTAGATTGAAATTACAATCTTGTTTCATTAAATCTTTTATACAATCCTTGGTATAATTTAGATTATTTAAGTTTATTATTAATACTGATATAATTTTATTCATATATTATTTTATTAATATATAATGAAAAGTTTAATATAAAAGATATGAAATATTTAAGAAAATTTAATGAAAGTGTAGATTTTTTTGATTTTAGTTATGATAGTACATCTAAGGATGGTAATTCTACATATTATGTATTTAATGATGGTCCAAATGTATTTAGATTAGAAATAAAAAGATTAGATGATACTGATGTAGAGTTATTTAGATATGTATATGATAATGGAAACTGGACTTATAAAGTAGTTAAAGTATCTTCTTTAGATAAATTATACAATACTATATATACTCATATATTACCAGATTATGTATCTAAAAATGAATGGGTTGAATTAGTAGTTATTAATGGTTTAGGTAAAGATTTAGAAAAAGATTTTATAACTCAACGAACTAAAATGAATATGAGATATATACCTTCTCGTGTTATGAATGGATGGAAATATGATAGAGATGGTAATGAAATATATTTATATAAAATTAAATAATATAATGCAAAAACTAGAAATTAAGATTATTGATAATCAAGAGGAAAATATAAAAGATGTTGACTTAAATAGTTATGAGGCACAACAACTTTTAATGAAATATAATTTAAGCAACCAACAACAATATAGTACCAATGTTGTTGAAACTCCTATAAATAATGGATTAACATTTGAAGAAATGGTTAAAATAGAGGAGGATAAAAGGAAAGCTGAAGAAAATAGATTAAATCATCTAAGAAATGGACAAACTCCAATAACATTTGATGGTAATAATGGTTATAATACAGAAACTAAATTATCTTCTACTGATGATGGATTTTCATTCAAAATTCATATTGTTTCTGATATGAACATTCCAACAAATTATTAATTTTATTTGGTTAGTATGTATTAATTTTATATATTTGCAATCCAAAAACAAATAAATATGGAATTAAATGAAAATTTTATAGAAGAATTAACTAATACTTCTTCTCCTAGTGGTAATGAAATTGAAGCTCAAAGAGTTTGGGCATCAGAAATGAAAAAATATACAGATAATGTAGAATTAGATGAATATGGCAATTGCATCGCATCTAATTATCACAAAAATTGTGAATACAATGTAGTAATTGATGCACATATTGATGAAATATCATATATGGTAAGTGGATTTAGTGATAACTATATTAAAGTAGTTAGAAATGGTGGAGTTGATATGTTCATAACAAGTGGTCAAAGAGCTATTATACATACAGATACATCTAAAATACCTTGTGTTTTTGGCTCTATTCCAATACATATTCATCATGCTGATAAAGATAAAACTTTTGATAAAGTGCATGAACTTTTCTTAGATTGTGGTTGTGATAGTGAAGAAGAAATAAAAGAGCTTGGTATAAAAATTGGAGATTATGTTACTATGGAAGGTGATTTTATGAAATTAGGTAAAAATTACTACACAGGTAAATCTTTTGATGATAAGGTAGGTGTTTTTATTTTAAGTGAAGTTGCTAAAAAACTCAAAGAAAATAAAATTAATCTTCCTTATAATTTACATTTTATGAGTGCAGTTCAAGAAGAAGTAGGTTGTAATGGTCCTTTATATTTAAGTAAAAAAATAAAAGCAGATGTAGCAATAGTATTGGATGTAACTCATGACATATCTTCTGATGCTTATACAAAAGGAAAAGATGGTTATTCTAAATGTGGATTGGGTCCAGATATTACAAGAGCTGCTTGTGTGCAAAATAACTTAAGAAAATTAATCATTGATACTGCTATAAAAAATGAAATCCCTTATCAATTATCAGCATCTGGTAGCTATACAGGTACAAATACAGACAATTATGCCTTATATAATGGTGCTAATTCAGCTTTAATTTCAATTCCATTGAAATATATGCATAGTACAGTAGAAACTGTTAAGAAATCTGATATTGAAAATACTATTGATTTATTGTATAATGTTTTATTAAATATAAATCATAAACATGATTTTAAGAATAAATTATAAATGAAAATTATATCAAAATTCAAAGATTATTATGATTACTTAATTAATTTTTATTTTTTTATATATACTTATATATATAAAAATAATTTTATAAAATGAGTACAATACATCTTTCTACATACACTAATATGTCTGATATCAATACTCCATCTTCTGGTATTATAATAGGTTTAGATTCAGCAGATCATTTATTAAAACAAAAAGATAGTGAAGGTAATATAAGTGAAATAGGTTCTGGTTCAGGATTATCAGGAACATCTGGTTCTTCCGGAACATCTGGTATTAAAGGGACATCTGGAACATCTGGTAATGATGGTGTGGATGGTTCTAATGGCTTAAGATGGGTATATACAAATGATGCTAATAATGTTGATAATGCTAAATTTTCATTAAGTTTTTCAGATTTTACTACACCGGATAATATCTTATATCTAAATTATGTTAGTTTATTTGGACCTGCTAAAAATTGGATTGAATCCATGTTGCAATACTTGAATTATACTAAAATTTATATAAAAATAACTGAAATAGATAATAAAAATAATTTTGTATTATATGAAGTTAAAGATGTTAATGATGATGAAGTTAATTTTAAGTTTAATATAGATTGTGCTTTGATATTATCTAATGAAACTTCAGCAACAATTGATAAAGTATATTCTATATCTTGGATAGCTATGGGTGGTGAATCAGGATCTTCTGGAACTTCTGGTAATAGTTATAGTATATCTAATCCAATTAATAATAGTATATTGATATCTGATGGAAGTGCAACTAATTCAATATGTAAACCAACATTAATATATGGAAACAATATACTTGCTTTGGGTTCAACTAATAGTACTTCTTCTGCTATTATTAATAACCATGGTTCTGAACCTAATATAAACCCCTTTATACCATATAATTTGATTACTTCTTATATTGCTAATGTATCTGATACTGAATTTGTTGGAATTGGTAGTCAGAATATTGGTGGTATTGGTAATGATACCCCTACTATATTTTTTGGAGATAGTGATGGTAAATTACAATTTAGTTATATTCCATATATTGGTGGTTCTTATTCTATTATTAATAATCTAATGACTTTGGATTCTATAGGTAATTTATATCTACTTGCAACACCATCTAATTCAAATACTAATACTCAAGTTTTAACTCGTAATTCAACAACTGGAAAAATTGATTATACATCAAAAGATAAATTTGTATCATTAGATCAAAATAATGATTTATATTTACATGTAACTTATTCAAATATAGATACACAGATATTAACACGTGATCCACAAGGAAAAATTAGTTATACTAAT